>AUXO016958490.1_pt1 | contig 13809 bp, 12 predicted proteins | sample 768731 | NCBI WGS metagenome assembly AUXO01 (sample SAMN02715735, study PRJNA202380) | gut metagenome | biome: sheep rumen | host: Ovis aries | place: New Zealand: Palmerston North
GGTAGCGCACTCCCTTGGTAAGGGAGAGGCCACGGGTTCAAATCCCGTCAAAGGCATATGGGTAGGTGCCCGAGTGGCTAAAGGGAGCAGACTGTAAATCTGCCGTCGCGAGACTACGGTGGTTCGAATCCACCCCTGCCCAAAAAAAGCAAATAACTTATGTTATTTGCTTTTTTTTAATCACTATATATCAGGAGACCGTAATGCAAAAGAAAAGTTTAAAAATTGGAATTTTTTTTACTTTTATTATAATAATATTTTTTCTACTTTTTGAATCTTTATTACAAAATAATAATAATTCGCCCAAAATATCAGTAATTATCCCTTGTTATAATTCATCATTCTTTTTAAAAGATATTTTCAAAATGTTTGAAAATCAAACTTTAAAAGATTATGAAATTATATTTGTAGATGATGGTTCTACTGATAACACTAAAGATTTAATAAATAAACAAAAAACAAAAGATGACAGAATAAAGTTGATACCTCTCAATAGAAATATAGGAGCAGGCAATGCACGCAACGTGGGGCTAAAACATGCAATAGGTGATTATGTAATTTTCCTTGACTCTGACGATATATTTTATCCTGATTTACTAAAAACCGGCTATGATTTAGCTAAAAAGCACAATGTTGATATCTTATTTTTTGATTTTGACTGCATAAATACCGAAGATCAAACAGACTGTAAAAATTGGAGAAATTATATTTGGTATGATTCGGCACCGATTAATAAAACATTTTCACAGAAAGATGTTAAATGTAGCTTATTTACTTTTTCTCGAGGAATAATTTGGAACAAAGTATACAAAAGAAAGTTTTTAATAAAAAATAATCTTTATTTTCTTAATATTCCAAGACATAACGACTCATTTTTTGCAAATACTTCTTATGTTATGGCAAAAAGAATGTATATAACAGATAAAGTCCTGCTCAAATATAGATACAAAAACAAAAACTCAATTACAGTGACACAAAAGAACAAATCAAAAGAATTTCAGGATATAAATATAATTAAATTAAAAGAATTTTTAAAAGATAAACAACTTTTTGATGATTATCGAGAATCCTTCAATAAGTTATTAATCCATTTTTAATTGTAATAATAAATACAAGATTAGCTCAATATGAAAGAGATAGATAAAAAAGCACTAAATATTTTAAATTTAACGGTATTTTTACAACAACAAAGATATACTGCGGCAGTATCATTTCTTTTTTATTTACATTGTGGTTTAACATTATCCGATTTTTTATTATTTCAAAGCATATTTTACTACACACGTCTACTTGCAGAAACACCATCCGGCTATATTGCAGATATTTTTCCAAGAAAATTTATTATAATATTATCTTACATTCTTTTCACGTTTAGACTTTTACTATGGCTGTTTATTCCTTCATATTTTACACTTTTACTTGGCGAAATTTTTTACGGTTTGTCAAAATCTTTTTATATTGGAGCCTCTGATGGATACATGTACGATTATCTAAAAAAGAATAATAAGCAAAATAAAATGTTAGACAAATTTAGCAATTTTAATTTTTTCATGTCATTTGGTTCAGCCGCAAGTTGCCTTTTAGGTGCTTATCTAGTACAATATACAGGATTTTCCGCACTATTTGGGTTTGAGATTTTCCTTAATTTTATTGCTATAATTATTTTATTATTTTTACCTAATATAGAACAATACTCTCAAAAACTTACATTGAAAAAACACTATGAAAATATTATTAAAATTTGCTACATAGCAATCAGGAATAAAGATATTAAATATTATATTATATATACAAGCATATTGTTTGGTATAACAGGGATTTTCGTGTGGAATTTTCAACCTTTGATGAAAGATTTAAAAATACCTGTATATTTATTTGGTGTTGTATATTTCATCAATCACATGCTTAGAGCAATAGGTTCACTAAATGCCAAACATTTTATAAAAAGAATAACTTTACCCAAAATAGGACTAATTGTATGGTTACTTTACTCACTATGCCTTTTACTTCTTATAATGCAATTATTCTTCGGCAATAACATAAGCGGATTTATACTTTTAACTTTGATTTGTATATCTATAGGTTTTTACATAATCTTTTATATCGGGAATTTATCAAGAATTCACAAAATTATAAAAACAAATTCAAGAGCAACTGTTTCCTCATTCGCTTCAATGCTGTCTGTTTTATTCGCCGGCACGTTTTTACTTGTTTTTAAAAACATAAACTCCTATTATTCACCAAAGGCTGCAGTTTTTGTATTTTTAATCTTATTTTTACTTTCTGGTTTACTTATAAAGAAAATATATTTAACATATGATAAAAACTAATATGTATAATTAAAATAAAAAAACTATCTTGGATCATACTTATACTTCTCATATAATTTTTCCACAGCTTTTTTATTTAAATTTTTTTTCTTTTTTAAAACAACCATTCTATCAACAGTTTTTTCAATATTCAAGAATTTTAAAATTTCGTGATAGTAGGGTCTTTCAGGAAAGTCATGCCACAAAATAGTTACATTATCATCAGAATTTAGTATCGTCTGTAATGCACATGCAACTCTAAAACGTCCGTCAATTAAAACTACATCATACTTTTTGGGATAATCTGCAAAAACTTTCTTACTATAATCAGGGAACAATTCCTTGTTGCTTTCATATAGAGGATATCCCATTTCTTTTGTTTCACCGATATTTGCATAATATAGAACTAAACGCTTACCTTCATTTTTTTTAATAAAGTTCCATTCTCGCATATAATTAAGCCAGCTCTGGTCTGATTCAACAGATACAACATATGCATCTGAATTTAATAAAGAAAGATATGTAGAACCTCCTGAACCAAATTCAAGATAATTTTTTGCGTCTTTTATTTTTGAAACTAAAAGATCTGCCTCACTTTTATAAATCCACATCGGATATTTACTTGGCTTATTTGATAATTTATCAAAAAAGACCTCTAATTTATTAGGAATAGATGATCCTTGCAATTGTGAGTTATCTGGACCATTTAAGATAAAAATAAAAGCAACTAAAACGACGCTTATTAATGCCAAAATTAAAAAATATTTATTTTTCATAGCTGTACCTATTCTCACAAAATTATTTTTCCGCCTATTAAATATACCACAAGTATAATGAAATTAACAATTATATAAAACTTATAAAACTTCTTCAAAACTTGACTTTTAAAGAAATACAATATAACCTAATTAATTATATTTAAAGAATACAAAGACTCATAAACGACTTGACTATTCATTTTTGTATTATATATAAACTACTAAATTTTCAAAAATAAAATGGAGAAGTTATGACGAAAAAAATATTTAAAATTTCATTTTATGTTATTGTTTCAATCTTAATATTTATTGGAGCTTATATTTACATAGATAATAACAGATATCATATTGACTCACCAATGCAGGATGTTGAATATAAAAAAGCAATTTTACGGGAAAGTCATAATTTAACGTATAATCTTGAAGCATTACGTCCACTTATGGGTCCTCAAGAACTTAGCGCTTTTATAAAAGCAAATGACGATAATCCTCAAATTTATACACCTAGCATTGAAAACAGAAAATCCGGAAAATATAGAGCTAATTTTCACTTGCACACAACCATGTCCGACGGCGAAGCGAATGTTCAATATAGAATGGATTCAGCTCAAAGATATGCTGAAAAGAATTTAAAAGATAGTTATATGGTTATTGCAATAACAGACCATAATACAGTATTGGGCGCAAAAGAAGTTATAAAAGTTCTTGAAAAAAATCCAGGAAAATATAAAAATATTAAAGTTATTCCCGGAATTGAAATTAACAGCAAATACCGTACTAGTAATATAGTAGATAAACCAATAGATATACATGTTTTACTTTTGGCAATAAATCCTTATGACAATTTTCTTGAAAATGAATTTTATAAAAAGAACCTAAAAGATAAATTGAATGTTAAACATCCTATTAAAGATTTTGAGGTAGTGGTAGAAACAATGGCTCCTTTTGGAATAGTTGGCATTGCACACCCTGCAAGATACACAGAAGATCTTGGAGATAAAAAATATCCTTACATTACAGAATTATTTACCCTATACAAAAGTTTAAGAGGAGACGTTAAATTTGCAGAAGGTTACTATCAATCATATACACAAACACCAACAGCACGCCTTTTGGGAAAAGAACACAATCAATACAGGGAACATATAAACTCAAAAGCAAAAGAACTTGGCATAATACGCACAGGCAGCACTGATTCTCACGGATATTCTATTTTTAGATACAGATAACAATATCCGAAGAATGTTAAAGTAGTTCTTTTGGTATGTGAGGAAAATTCTTACGAACCAATTCCCCTTCTTTGTCGTACTGTTTCTTTGCTTTTGCTCCTGCTTTTCTCGCCTTTATTTCAATATAATTTTTTCTGTACTTTTGTAAATCTTCATTTATCGGTACATAATTACATATGGATCTTGTACACCTCTTTGCTTCATTACGAGCTTTTTTAGTCTTTAATTTACCAAACATTTGTGCAATATTTATCTGCCACACAGAGTTTCCGCCTGTATTTCTAGAATGTAAAAACCAATGTAAAACATGCTCGGTTTCATGTCCTGCAGTTTCTACAAGCTTCGATTTTGATTTAAATTTATATTTTTTATTAAATTTTATTGCACCTTCATCACCATAAAATAAAGCGCTTGTTTTTTCCTCATCTGCTTTTGGAGAATAATTAGGCTGAATTTTTACATCAATACCGGCAAGCTTTTTATCTTTCAAAAACCTTTCTACAAAACCATATTTACAAGATTCAATATCCAAAGTCCTAAACGGCAAAAAACTGTCTTTTTTCGGAAATCTTACTCCCTGAGAAGATTCTGAGCCGGAAATAATCTTATTTGTAAAACTATTTACAACATAACGGATGATTTTTTTCTTTGTATTCTGTACCTTATTATTAATAATATGAGGAAATTCAATAATTTCATGTACTTCTTTGGTCGGTTTTTGCATTCCTGTAATTTTTGTTTGAGAAAATACTTTCTCACCTGTAACTATATTTTCTGATAAATGATTAGTTATAAGTTGAATGGGTGTCCACAGTGTTTCTTTTGGAACATCCAAAACGCTATAATCCTCCAATATTTGTTCATACGCAGGTATCATCCGCTTTTTTAATTTGTACTCTTTTATCGTTGTCGATTTTACTGTTTCTTCTTTTCCTATTGTATTTTCTACTCTTGAATATACCCTGTTTCTTAAATAACCATCCCCCATATCAAAAATACGCTCTATTATATTTCCTTTTGAATCTTTAAAAGTCGTAATGCAACCGTTTTTTCCCGGATGTTTTTTCACACCAATCCATACTTCATCTACAGAATAAGGAATTTGAGACGACAACCTAATAGGTTTACCCTTATATCTATAAAGTGGAATATCAACAGATTTTAACATTAAATAACGATTATTAATCACAATATATTAAAACTCGTAAAAATATTTTTTGCCAAAATCTACAATTTTGCAACCTGATGACGTTCCAATAATACCATTAGAATAGAAATATAGGCGAAGATTTATCCTCATACTTTACAAAAATCTTTCTACAGATTTAAACACTACACAACGGTTATACCAAACTTGACTATTATATTATAATTAATATAGCAAAGACAATTAAATATAGTATAAATAAACATTTAAGAATACTATCTTTTTCAATAAAAACTATCGGGTCATCTACATTATTAGCATTATCAATTAATAGAAATAGACGATATAAAATCAATGTAAATGGAATTACTGTTATATACAAATATTGAGTTCCGACTCTTTCTATAGTTGCTTGATCCAGAACATATGTTATATAAAAAGCAACCGATAAAACTACATTAATTAAAATGAAATTACTTATTGTATCTATATTCATTTCTTTTAATGAATTTCTTACAGATTTACTGTTAGTTATTTTTAGTTCCATTTTACGTTTTGCAAAAGTGAAAAAATTGGAAATAAAAAAAGTCATTAATATTACCAATGGAGATGGTAAAACACAAATTGCAAAGCAGCCTGCAAGTATTCTTAATATAAAGCTTATAGCAATACAACAAACATCAATTATTACTATATTTTTTAGCCATATTGAATATAGAATATTTAATACAAAATACGATATAACAGTAATTAAACAGAGCAGATTTATTTTAAAAGAAATAAAAGAACTAAAAAACAGTAGCACCATTAACAAAGTTATAGCTAACCGCTTTGAAATTCTTCCACTTGGAATCGGCCGTAGTTTTTTTATAGGATGCTGCCTGTCTTTTTCAATATCAATCAAATCATTTAGTATATACACTGATGAAGATATAAAACAGAATGCCAAGAATATTGCTAGCGCCTTTATCAACTGCTCTATAAAAAAAATTTTCATAGAGATTAGCAGGGGAACAAAGACAACTGCATTCTTAACGTAGTGATTAATTCTTAAAGTTTTTAATACATCTCTTAACATACCTACTATTCTTTCTTGTCCCAGTACATGCGGTCAATGGCAATAGGAATAAGTGAAAACTCCGATTTATGTTCTTCATAATATTTTCTATTTACAGGTTCAAGTTTTATATCTCCGGATTTTAAATTTTCGATTAGAGAAAAATCACAAATGTAATATATTTTTATCGGCTTGTTTAAACCTTTAAGGTCACTTATTTGCTCATTTAGTAATTTTCTATATGTTCTTTCATATTTTGATATATATGGCATCTGTATTATAACATTTAAAAGCATTACAAACAAAATAATATAAGAAAAAACATATTCGAATTTAGTTATATTTTGCTTGTTGAGTACGGTAATACAAATAAATATTGGTAATACCCATAAATGTGTTGCATAACGAGCCCACCAGCAATAAGGATTTAATATAGTGCATATTAACAAAATATGAAATATCAGCATTAGTAATCTTCTTTCATTTATATCCTTACCCATAATAAAAAAGGCAAGAATGATACTTAGAAATACAATTCCACTCCATAAAACTCCAAAGCCGCAAACTCTAACATCCGGAGAACCAATAATATAAAATTTTAGTTCATCTCGATAAATTCTAAAAGGCGGTTTCAAAGAAACGTGTTTGCAAGAATAATAATTAAAATTATCCATTTTCGAAAATGTAGACAAAAATAGATTTTTTAAATAAAAAGAATCAACAAATTGCATAGGAGAATTATTTGATATTACATCAATCTTAAACTTTCCCATTAGCGGGTGAAAAAGATGCCGATGATGTTTACAGACATTTGTTATATAAGGATTTATTCCTGATAATACTAATGATATTAATATTATTATTGAAGATGCAAATAGTAATAAAATTTTCTGCTTTTTTTTTAATATAAATAAATATTTAAAATATAATATCAAAGTAACAAATAAGTATAACAAACCACCAAATTTCACATTTGCAATAGATATTGCACTAATTGTAAATATCAAACATGCTATATAATCAAATTTTTGATTTGTTTCAATATCAATAATTGAAAGTATCATTAGCATAAATAATATATATACGTAACTGTCGATATAAAATGTCATATATTGCGCCACAAATATAGGATTAAAAACAATTATTAAAGGGATAAATATTTTCAAAAATTTATTAATATTTGAAAATGTTTTTTTATTTAATACATAATATGAATACATAAATAATACAGCTGCAAAAACAACATTTGTCATTTTGGCTATTTCAACATTTCCTGTTAATACATACACATTTGACTGAATAATTTCAACAAATTTCGTATAATGTTCAGACCATCTTAACATATCAATATTTGCTGCATTATTATAATAATTCGCGGCAAAATCATAAATATTATCATATATAGGATTCCAACCGTTACCTAAAAATATAATGGAAGCCTGATGATAACCTCTACCATCATATGAATAATCATAAAATGATAATCCAAACAATAACGATAATAATACAACTATTAAAATAATTGATAATGATATATAAAATTCTTTTTTACTATTTCCCGTTTTTTTAGTTATCAGAAATAATATAACAACTCCAAAAATAAAACTTATAATTGGATAATATATATTTATTGAAATATGAAATATAAAACCTATTACAGATAATAAAAACAAGACAAATGGTATTGTTAACAAAGAAAACGCAGTATTTTTAAATATATTACCGTTCATAAAGATATTTCCTTATACTTTTATAACTTTGCAACCTGATGGCGTTCCAAAAGCACCATCAATATAGAAATATCTGCGGGTTTTACGCCGCCAATTCGGGATGCTTGAGCCAAAGTTTTAGGTCTTATTTTTGAAAGTTTATCTTTTGTTTCTGAAGATATATGATCAATCTTTGAATAATCTATATCATCAGGAATCTTAAACCTATCCAATTTTCCGGCTTGTTCAACCTGCGCTTCTTGTCTTTTCAAATATCCATCATATTTGGTTAAGATTTCAACTTGTTCAGCGACATCAAACGGAATTTCTTTAGATATTTCATCAACTTCTTTCAAAAATTCATAACCTATATTCGGGTGTTTCAAAAATTCTGAAGCTCTAATGCCTCTATCTAAATGTTCACCGTATTTTTCAAGAATAGAATTTACTTCATCTGTAGCAGATATTTTTAATTCTTTAATACGTTCCATTTCTTTTTCGATAGCGTTTTGCTTATCTGTAAACACTTTAAATTGTTCATCATCAATAAGCCCTACTTTTTTGCCAATTGGCGTTAGGCGCACATCTGCATTATCTTGCCTTAAAAGCAAACGATATTCTGAACGAGAGGTAAGCATTCTGTATGGGTCTTGAATATCTTTTGTAACCAAATCATCAATAAGTGTCCCTATATATGATGAACTTCTAGATAGCTCAAGCATTTCTGAATTATTCAGATAATTTACTGCGTTAATTCCCGCAATTAATCCTTGAGCTGCAGCTTCTTCATATCCGCTTGTACCATTAATTTGTCCGCCTAAAAACAGCCCCTTCAATTTCTTTGACATCAAAGAATGAGTGGTTTGAACAGCCGGAACATAATCATATTCAACAGCATACGCAGGTTTTATAACATGCGCATTTTCTAACCCGGGTAAAGTCCGAAGCATTGCCACCTGAACATCAGCCGGCAGACTGCTAGAAAACCCTTGAATATACATTTCATAAGTTCCTAAACCTTCAGGCTCAATAAAAATATGATGCGAAGGATTTTCGCTAAATCTAACAACTTTATCTTCAATAGAAGGACAATATCTAGGTCCTACACCATGAATTAAACCTTTAAACATAGGTGATTTATCAAGGTTTGCTCTAATTATTTCATGAGTCTTCTCATTTGTACGAGTCAAATAACAAGGATATTGCTTTCTTACAGGTCTGTTTGGTTTGTAGGAATAATAATGCATTATTTCATCACCAAGTTGCAATTCCATTTTTGAATAATCAATTGTTCGCTTATCAACACGAGGAGGAGTGCCTGTTTTAAGTTTTTTAATTTCAATCCCGTGCTTAATCAAAGATTCAGACAATCCGTAAGCCGCAGGTTCACCGAGCCTTCCTGCGCTATAAGACCTCAATCCTACAAAAATTCTTCCGTTTAAAGAGGTTCCCGTCGTCAAAATAACAGCACGAGCAGAATATTCAATGCCAAATTCATCAACTGCACCTATAATTGCACCGTCTTTTACAATCAAATCTGTAATACACGCCTGACGCAAATAGATATTATCGTTACTTTCAATAATATTGCGCATATATCGAGTGTATTCTTTTTTATCAGATTGTGCACGCAATGCTCTGACAGCAGGGCCTTTTGATGAATTAAGCATTTTCAATTGCAAATATGTAGCATCAGCAGCTTCCCCCATAACACCGCCTAAAGCATCAATTTCTCGAACAAGAGTTGATTTTGCAGGACCGCCAATTGCAGGATTACAGGGCATAAGTGCAATATTATCAACACTAATAGTTGCAAGCAAAACTTTTGCACCAAGCCTTGCACAGGCAATAGCCGCTTCACATCCGGCGTGTCCAGCTCCTACAACTATAATATCGTAAGTGTTATTGAGGTAATTCATATTTTTATTATATTACAAATAAAATTCTACTCCACTTAGATGATATTAATTAAGTTTTGTAAAGATTATTATAATATATGTCGAGATAATACATGTTAAACACATCTTAATGGAGCTCATTGATGTCAGAACAAGCATTATTACAGCCGATAAAGGCAGCAGATCCCACCAAAGCGAGAGAATTTTTAGAAAAAGCCAGACTCGCTCATGAAAGGTACTTAATTAGCCAACAAAACAATGATTTACAGAAGGCAATTGAGTATTATATTGATGCAGTAAAATACGATCCGTCAATGCCTGAAGCGTATTACAGACTTGCAGCTCTCATGTGGGAACAAGGTCAAATAAGCATAGACACTGCAATAGAACAATGTAAAACAGCTATCTCATTAGCTCCGCAAAATGTTAACGCACACCTTTATACAGGTTTCTTTATGAAATTGGCGCAAGATTTCAAATCTGCCGAAGAAGAATTTAAATCAGCAATTAAAGTCGGAAAATTAAAATCGGCGAGACCAAGACTAATATTATCCCAATCAATTTTACAAAAAATTAATTCAAAAAATGCAAATGCATCCGATTACTTTGGATTTTTATATTACTTTTTAACAGGAAGTTTGATGCTCGCTTGGGATAAGGCATCTATGAAAATGTTTTGCAAAAACATTTCAGATGATTTTTCGGTATTTTCTTATAATTTGGTTGGAAAATTCTTAGAAAAATTCAAAATGTACCCAACTGCAGAAAATTTATACAAAAAAGCTGCAACTGAAACAAACCATGGAGAGATATTTTATAATAGAATTGGCGATATAGCATTAAAAAATGAAGAATTTGATTTTTCGGTTGAATGCTACAGAAAAGTTCTTGAGGCAAACCCTTTAAACAGAGAAGTTTTAATAAAACTAGCAACAGTATTACAGACTTATTTTCCGGACAACAGCGATGAAGCTATTGATTGTTATGAAAGATTATTGGAGTTTAATATTGATGTTCCGCAAATATATTATGAACTTGGACATTTATACTTAAAAAAAGAAGACAAAATTAATTCAATAAGTGCATTCAAACTTGCATTGGAGCTAGATTGCGATAATCCGTTTTACAACAATTCACTCGCTTATGCATACGCAAAAGCTGAATTATATGATGATGCTATTGAACATTATCAAAAGGCAATTGCACTAAATCCTGATGCTGAATGGACATCAATAGTATGTCAGGCACTAGGTTCAATATATGCAGAAGCTAAGGGAAATATTGAAGCTGCCATCTCGACATATCAATCAGGCATTATACTTGATCCGAATAACTATGATATCATAATTTCTTTAGGTGATGTATATATGGCTTCTTACGATTTGGATAATGCAATCAGAACATACTGCGATGCAATAACATTAAATCCTGATGATTACAGAGGTTATTCAAAAGCAGGAATAGCACTATGGGAAAAAGATTACGTAGAAGAAGCCTTGGTTTCTTTCCACAAGGCTATAGATCTAAATCCTGATAATGCATTTGCACAAAATAATCTTGGAATAGTTTACTTAGATGGGCTTAACGATTGTGAAGAAGCATTAGAATATTTTGAAAACGCTATTGAGCTAAACCCTAATTACACAATAGCCTATTTTAACGCAGGTAGAGCTAGCCAAGAAATGGGATTTATAAACGATGCAGCAAATTATTATCAAATGGCAATAGACTTAAATAAAATAACAAATGAATTGGAAGAAGACGACATCCAAACAAGGCTTCACAGATTATTTGATATTTAATTAAATAAAGGTAATTGAAATTTTAAACAGTTTATATTAAAATTGTTTTGCGGAATAACCGCAAATTGTAATGTAATATATAAGGAGAAATTAAAATGGCAGTAAAAGTAAACGATTCTTGTATCGGATGCGGCGCTTGTGAATCTATTTGCGACGCTGTATTTTCAGTAGACGGTGTAGCACAAGTAAACGAATCAGCAGTTGCTGATAACATGGATTGTGTTAAAGAAGCTGCAGATTCTTGTCCTGTAGGCGCTATTGAAGTAGAATAATTCATTAGACAATAGAAAAGACCTGACTAATGTCAGGTCTTTTTTTATTGCCTATATTCGCAAGCAAAAACAAATTTAGCAGGCGGGTTATTCGGATCTATTGGAACTATTACACCATTTTCATTTAAGCCACCTTCTATAGAACAAATATATTTGTCAGAAATCGAATTGTCATAACGAGGTGAACTATTATTTCGTTCAATAATTTCCAACCGACTGTTTAATCTTCTTTCCAATTCTGCAAGCTCATCCTCTCTTGAACTATCATCATCCCTTGAACTATCACTTGCTCTCATGCCATCATCATAATTGGGATAATTTCTATTAATTTCAGGATCATAATTTTTTGTCTGCTCTTGTTTGTTATTATTTGGCACACCTTCTTTTTTACTATAACTTCTAATTATAGAAGGTGAACTTATGATCATAATAAATGCCACAAGCAAAACAAATACTATTGCATAACCCATTGGTGAAAGTCTATTATTCATATTTGACACTCCATTAAGAATATAATAACATGTTTTATTAATGTTGAAAAGAGATATTATTTGTTCGGGTAGTTACAAAATAAAAAAAATATGTTATTATGTAATAAAAATAGGGGAAATTAATATGAAAAATATAAGAAAACATTTAGCAATACTATTATTAATACTTGGCGGTTGTGTTTATGCTGTTACTCCAACACCGACAAATACAACATTAACCTCACAAATTGCGCCAACAACTAACAAAAATTATACGCAACTTGCTACAAAAGGAGTTACTGTTAACCCTCTTAGTGTTGTTGCAAGGCCTAACGCTTATTTAAATAAAACTATAACTATTAGAGCAAAGTTTGATAAATTTTCAACACTTGGTCTTGATTACAAACCGGCAATGAGAAGTTCTGAAAATTATATTTCATTCTTAATACAAAGACCTGATGTCTGTGACCATAATATCCCTTTATCTGAATTAAAAATCTTTTTAAACAGAACCGAAGCTGAAAAATATATTGATTTAAATTCAGGTGATATCGTTGAATTTAGCGGCAAAGTATTTTCAACAGCATTGGGAGATCCTTGGATGGACGCAACAGTATTCAATGTTATCAGTTCAAAACCAAAGACTCAAAATTAAAATTTTTTGGAGTTAAAAATGAGCAATAAGAATAAGGAAGTATTTTTAACAATACACGGACATTTTTACCAACCGCCGAGAGAAAACCCGTGGTTGGAAGCTATAGAACTGCAGGATAGTGCACTCCCTTTCCACGATTGGAATGAAAGAATTAATAAGGAATGCTATAACCCAAATTCTGTATCAAGAATTGTTGATAACAGAAACAGAATACTTGATATAGTAAATAACTACGAATATATGAGCTATAACTTTGGTCCAACTCTTTTGTCTTGGTTAGAACATTTTGCGCCCTTGACATATGAAAGGATTATAAAAGCAGATATAGAAAGTGCATCCATGCATTCAGGTCATGGTAATGCCATGGCGCAAGTTTATAACCATATAATAATGCCTCTTGCAAACGAAGAAGACAAACGAACTCAAATCTTGTGGGGTATTAAAGATTTTGAATATCGTTTTGGAAGAAAGCCTGAGGGTATGTGGCTTGCGGAAACAGCAGT
>AUXO010857252.1_pt1 | contig 13808 bp, 11 predicted proteins | sample 768731 | NCBI WGS metagenome assembly AUXO01 (sample SAMN02715735, study PRJNA202380) | gut metagenome | biome: sheep rumen | host: Ovis aries | place: New Zealand: Palmerston North
GAAATAATATATTATATAAATATATCTAAAAATAATAATTTAACTCAAAGACAATTACAAGAAAAAATTAAAAGTAACGAGTATAAAAGATTACCTATTAAATCAAGAAATAAATTAATAAAAAAAGTAAATCTTAAACCTAATGATTTGATTCCAAATCCTGTAAGAATTAAGAATAGTAACAATTATAAAAATATATCTGAAAAGGTACTACAAAAATTAATATTAGAAGACATTCCATCCTTTTTGAAAGAACTTGGAATTGGATTCACATTTATAGATAGTGAATATCAAATTAAATTAGGTGATAGATATAATTATATTGATTTGTTACTATTTAATTATGAATATAACTGTTTTGTAGTAATAGAACTCAAAGTTACAGAACTAAAAAAAGAACATATAGGTCAAATACAAGTATATATGAATTATATTGATAAGAATTTAAGAAAATCAAATCAAGATAAAACAATAGGTATAATTATTTGCAAACAAGATAATAAATATGTAATCGAGTATTGTTCTGATAATAGAATAATTGCTAGAGAATATGAATTAGTATAAATTAATTATGGTTATCCGTGATCATTTTTTACGTGAAATAAAAAGAGTATTATAGAAAGAAATCACATCAAAAAAAAGTATTTGTCTTTATTAATTTGCCATAAAGAAATTATTTTAGAAAAGTGTATATATGAATGCTTTTTTTTGTTATAATTATAATAGGTGATAGTATGATAAAGACAATAAAAGAAAGATTAGAAAGTGGGTATTATCAAGAGCATCCATTTGGTGAAGAAGAGGTATTTTACATAGAAAGGAGTGCAGAATTATTAACTGATTTAGTTTTGTCTTTTGTTCAAACTGATATAGATAAATTAGGTAATTATTATGATGTTCTTTATAACTTAAGTTATAACAATGGTATAATGGAATATATTTTTGAAAATGATTCACTTTCAAATTTTGAAAATGAGTTCTATTTTAGATTTGGATTAATTGCGATACATAAAGATGGATTTTTTGATGTGGTAAATTCATTAGTGCTAATGGAATTAATAGATGAAGATTATGCACCAATAATGAATAAAAGAATCAATAATTATTTATTTGAGCATCAAAAAGATTTAAAATATAATTATACAGTAAATTCTCATGAGCAAGTAGAGTATATTGTTGATAATAAACTTTTCTTTTTATTAAATTCATTTGATGATATGAATGATTATTTCTTATCTAAAAATAAAAATGAGCAAGAATATTTAAAAAATATAATAGCTGAAAATAATTTACCTATTCCAGATTTTTTGAAGTTATATTGCGGTTTACCAGTAGAATCATTATCTGATAATGATTTAATCAAAGAAATTAGAAATAGATTTAGTGAATATCCTGAAGAAGTTATAGAAAGAGAAATTATAAAAAGAATAAATAATAAAAAGATTCTTGAAACTGATATAAAGGATGCTTGGCAGTTTTCTAATTCTAATATGGGTTTATTTCCTGAAATAATAGTTAAAGATTTAAATAAAAATGAGATAATTGGATTAATAAGAAATGGTTTTATTAATGAGAATATGATTAGGTGTTCTCTAGATAATCATATATTTGAGGATGATGAATTCTGTGAAATACTTATTTCATTATTAGATGAAAATAATAGTGAGAGCTTTTTTGATAATCTTTATTCTGGAGTTAGAAAAGAAAGATTTGTGAATAATTTCTTTGAAAAGATAATAGAAAAAGGATATGGCTTATATTTATTAGATTTATCTAATAAATTATCTCCGGATTCTATTAATAAGATATATGAACAAATAAAAAATGGAAATAATAAAGTTAATGAAGTTTCACGTTTTAAAATTAATAATGCTTATCCTATGGATTTTATTAAATGGGTATTAACAAATGTTAAAATGTATTGTGTATATATTCCTTCTGCTGAACTTTTAAATAGCGAGATTATAGATTGTTTAAATAATAACATAAGAAATATTAATGGCTTAAAAGAAATAATTACTCCATATATTGATGAAAAAATACTAGATGCTTTATTAGAAAAAGGTTTATATAATAATGTAATATTTTATATTACTGAACATAAAAATATGTCTTTAGATTGGTTAGAAAAACATAATGATAATCCATTTTTATTTTATAAACTTATGAACCAAGGAATATGTGATCAAGAATTATATCATCCAATAATAGGAAATGAATTAATAACGCCAGAAATACTAGATTTCTTTATTCATAATGATGAAATATTTACAGAAGAATCATATGAAAAAATTCGAGATTACTTAAAGCAAAAATATAATATAAATATTAATAATCTGGATTTATTAGAGAAAAGATTTGGCACAATGATTATTAATTATTTTTTAGAAGGGGATATTGATAAACTGATTAATCTTGATGAAGAAAAATTAAAGAAAATAGTAGCATTATTTCCAAAAGTTAATTATACACTAACAGATGTAGAAGCATCATATGAATCTATTAATCAATATTTATTTAGCAAAAAAGTCGAAAATAGACAGATTATAAATATATTTAGTAATATAATGCATGCTTATGAAGAAAAAGATTTAGAAAGATTGAATAATTATAAATCAAAAATATTAACAATTTTAGATTGTGATGTTTTTGAAAAAATAAGAGAAAAATATGGTATTAACGATAAATTAAGTATGGAAGAGTGCTTAGATTTTATTTTTAATAATTTAGATAATGAACAAATTCTTGATATATTACATAGTATTACAAATGGAACAATAGAATCAGAAAGAAAGTATTATAGAAATAATCATTATTATATTAGTAAAAATGCAAATGATTTTAATAATGATATTTATAATTTTTATTTTGATATTCATTCTAATTTATATTTAAAAAAATATCAAAGTTACATATTTGATGAATTAAAAATTAAATATAACGTTGCTAACCTTAATGAATTATTAGATTTATTTAGTGAAACTGTCGATGAATTAAAAATAAATTCAATTTTGGAAATTTTTAATAGAAATATAATTAATAATGATAGGGCTAATAGTCCAATAGGATATACTATTTTTGATGAATTAGGAATTAATTATAATTTTGATAATAAAAAAATTGATAATATGGTAAAAAAAGAATATTTAAAAAATTTATATATAGATGATGTTATTAAAATAAAAAAAGAATTAGAAGAAATTGGAATAAGTAGTAATGAAACAAATGAAATAATAAATGCGATTAAAACGGATAGTAATTTTACTGATGATGTAAAAAGAAATATTGGTATTTTTTTAAAGACTGCCAAAAAGTATATTGATCTAAATCCATTTTATGAAATGCAAAGAACAGAAGTGATTTCAGATTTAGATAATATGAATAAATTACAAAGAAATTTTTATTGTAGTAATAATAACAATTTATTTCCAGTTTTAGCGGGTTTAAATGTTAAGTTAATTGAATCAAATTTATTGGATAATGAAGAATTATATTCAATGCTTTTAGATATAATGAGTACTAAAAAGCCTCATTTAATGGATCCTAAAATATTTGAATTTTTAAATTCAAATGGCTTTGATTATGATTTAAACACAATTTCAGATTTTATTAATTTTTTTCCATCAATTGTTCAAAAAAATAAAGATAAATTAGGAGATAATAAAAGTATAAAATCATTCTTTTCTCCTATAGAAATATTGAAACAAGGAAATTGTTATTCATCATTTTCTTCATTATATAGTTCAATATTAGGAAAAGAAGATGCATCTTTAATAAAGTTAAATCCAGGACCAAATGCAGCTCCAACTTCGGATTATAGATCTAGATTAAATAATGCAATTTCAGATGAAATTAAGTGCTATAAAAGACAAGATGTATGTATACCACCATTAGATGAAAATTTAGTACTTGATAATAATAAAGTTTTAAGAGTAGTAGCAGGTAATTTTACTAGTCCTTGTAATTTAACACATGGTGAAAGAACAGGTGCTTGTATGAGAATAGATGGAGCAGGAGAAGAATTATATAGATTTTGTATTGATGATAATAGGGGATTTCATATTAGATTTGAAAATCCAAAAGACAATACTTATGTTTCCAGAGTTTCTGGTTTTAGAAATGGAAATACAGTATTTTTAAATCAATTACGTTTTTCTAAAGATAAAAATTATTCTAATAAAGATTTAATAGAAGCAACTAAAAAAATAGCAAATTATTTTATAGAAGAAAGCAAAAAAAGTACATCAAAAATTGAAAATGTTTTTGTAACAGATTGTTATGCATTATCTTATGATACTGAATTACCAAAATATAAAATTAATAGTTCTGAAGTTACTTCAGGAATAAAAGAAATTTATACGGATTATTCTTATAATTATGCACGTTTACTTGCTACAACAGCAGAAACAGATTATGTTCCTATTAATACAAAACAAAAAAATGAATTATATAAAGTTCAAAGGTCAAAACCAAAAATAACTATTAATGATGAATCTAATTCTATTTCTCAAATAAATAGAGTTCACTCTATGAAACAATTACTTAATGGTAAGACAATTCAAAATGATGATATTGAGACTATTAATGAACAAAAAAATATAATATATTGTGTATCAAATGATGATTGGTATATTAGTGTAGATAAAGATTTAGAAATAAAATCTGATTATATTGATAATGATGAAAGAGCTAAAGAAGAGTTAGATAAATATATGTTAATTGTCAAAGAAGCAATTGATAAAAAAATAATAAAGGAGAAATCAAATGGACACATATAAAAATGGTAAGATATATAAAATAGAAAAAGAAAAGGGACTTGGCTATATTGCAGATGAAAATGAAATATATTTATTTACATTAAATGATACTAATTGTGATTATAATGAATTAGAGGTTGGAATGTTAGTTAGATTTAGAGCAGAAAAAAAAGATATAGTTAATAGAGCATTTTTTATAAAAAAATTAGATTTAAAATTAAAAAATAATCAAAATGATAATTAAAAAAACATTCATTTAGAATGTTTTTTTATATTGCTCTATATATATCAGCATTTTTATATGGATTCTTTTTATCTATTCTATCTACAAATAATATTCCATTTAAATGATCTAATTCATGTTGGAATACTATAGATAATTCTTCACGAAATCTTTTCTTTTGTAATTTTCCATCCATGTCATAGAATTCTACACTTATTCTTGCATTTCTAGGTACAATTCCTTCAACAGGTCTATTAACAGAAAGACATCCTTCTCCTTCTTCTACGTATATCATTTCTTCTGATTGACTAATTATTTTTGGGTTAATAACTACGTAGTTTTCAAATTTACCATCTTCTACTTCATAAACTATTACAAACCATCTATCATCAATACCAAGTTGAATTGCTGATAATCCCATTCCTGGTCTTAAATCATATTTTTTAGCTTCTTCATCTATTTGAGAAAGTCTAAGCATTTCTTCTGAATCTTTTATAGTTTTTATAGTTTTTTCATCTAAAGGAAATGTAACTTCTTTGCTGATTTTTCTAATTCTTTTATCTTTTTCATCAATAATATCTTTAGTTTTAATCATACAAGTCACCTCAAAAACAAGAATATTCTATCACATTTTTCAAAAAAATCAAAATTTTAGTTATTACCAAAGAATCTAGATCCAATTACTATTACAAGTAAAATAAATAATACTAATATAATTGCACCACCATAACTACCATTGTTATAACCAATTTGTGGATACATAGTAGGGTAACAAGGATTATTATATCCATATCCACCACTATAGCCGTAATAATACATATATATACCTCCTTTTTCTACTATATATTACTCATTAACTATAAAATGTGTTATTTAATTAACCTATAATAATTGTAAATAAGGTGTAATAGAAGATTTATTTTGATAAAAAAATATGGTATCATTATTATGAAAGTAGAGGAAGAGTAATGACTAGAGTAATAAATAGAATGGATAAATTATTATTAGTTTTATCTACTATAATGTTCATATTTGGTTTATTTATGATACTTGATGCTTCTAGCATGAAGTCCTTTATGGAGTATGGAAATAATACTACATTTTTTAATAAGCAATTAATTATATTAATTATATCTATGATTGTTTCTGTAATCATTATTTTATTTCCAATGAAAATTTATAAAAAATTGATATTTCCTATTACAGTTGGAATAATAGTTTTACTTTTATACTTAATAGTTAGTGGTGAGATAACTTCTGGAACAAAGAGTTGGATTTATATAGGAAGCTTTGGTATACAACCAAGTGAGTTTGCGAAAGTTGCTTTAATCCTTTTTATGGGAATTTATTATAGAGCAAATTTAAGATATTTAAATCATTATTTAGCAGCATTGATACCTGCAGGAGTAGGCGCAATATATTGCTTTTTAACGTTATTGCAACCAGATGGTGGAACAGGATTAATTATATTTTTTATTACTGTAATGATATTTTATGCATCTCCAGTAACAAAAGAAATAAAATTAAAGACTACAATGTATGGAGCATTGTTTGTAATTATTGTTGGTTTAATTTTATTAATAATAGGTAAATCTCCATTAACTTCTTTACAAAAAGATCGTTTTAATTTTTTAAAGCCATGTACAAGGTATCAAGAAGCTTCAGGTTATCAAGTATGTAATGGATATATAGCTATAAATAATGGGAAATTATTAAGTGTTTCACCAGGTAATAGTCAGCAAAAATATTTGTATTTACCAGAAGCATTTACAGATTTTATTTTTCCAATAATTGTTGAGGAATTTGGATTAATACCAGGGATAGTAATCATATTAATATATATGGTTATAATTTATAGATGCTTATTACTAGCTAAAAGATGTGTAAATATTGGAAATGCTCTTATATGTTACGGAGTAGGTTGCTACATATTTTTACATGTTGCTATTAATTTAGTTGGAGTTCTTGGTTTATTACCATTAACTGGAGTACCATTACCATTTTTAAGTTATGGAGGATCATTTGCTTTATCTTTATCAATAGCAATTTCATTAGTACAAAGAATTTCAATAGAAAATTATAATTATTTACAAAAGAAAGTTTTATCAAAAGAAGGAATTGAGAATCAATAATAGATTCTTTTTTTCTTATTTGTGATATAATTGTCTTATGTGTTTGGGGTGAAATTATGAAGGTAATAATTTATAATCCAGATAATTTAAAAGATGAAGAAATGAATGAATTTATTCTAAGAGCTAGAGGAGTAATAATTAATTCAGAAAATGAAATATTACTTGGTTATTTAAATAGTACTTATCAGTTTCCTGGAGGTCATGTTGAAGAAGGAGAAACTATTTCAGAAGGATTAATTCGTGAAATCATGGAAGAAACTGGAATAGAGATTGAAAAAAAAGAATATGAACCATTTTTTCAAGTTAAATATTATAAAAAGAATCATAATGATTCAGGACTAAATAGATATGTTGAATTTAATTATTTTTTAATAGAAACGGATGAAAGATTTAATTTAGAAAAAAGAAAATTAGATGACTATGAAATAGAATGCAATTATCAAATAATGTATGTTAAATTAGATGAAATGAAAGATTTACTTGACTCTACAGTTAATGATCATGAAAGAAATCCTAGAGTATATAGTGAACTAATGGCTGTAGTTGAAGAATATAAAAGATTAAAGGAGATAAATAAATGAACAAAGAATTAGTTATTAAAAATGTATTAAAAGAAATTAATGGTAAATTAATTTGTGGTGATGAAAATGAAACATTAACTGATTTTTCTATAAATACTAAAACTATAAATAAAGGTGATGTATTTATAGGAATGGTTGGAGATAATAGTGATGGATCAAAATATTATTTAAATGCATTTGAGAATGGTGCTAAAGGTTGTATTATAAATAAAGGTTTTGTTAAAGAAATAGATGAATCTAAATTTATTATAGAAGTTGACGATACATTAAAGGCGTTACAAAAATTAGCTTCTATAAAAAGAAATATGTATGATATACCAGTAATTGCTGTAACTGGTTCTGTTGGTAAAACTAGCACAAAAGATATAATTGCGTCTGTAGTTTCTAAAAAGTATAATGTTTTAAAAACTGAAGGTAATTATAATAATGGAATTGGTATGCCGTTAACTATATTAAGACTAAAGAATCAAGAGGTATTAGTAGTTGAAATGGGTATGAATTCTTTTGGCGAAATTAGTTTGCTTTCTAAAATTGCAAAACCTACTATTGGAGTAATAACAAATGTTGGTACTGCTCATATAGGAAATTTAGGTTCTAGAGAAAATATATTAAAAGCAAAATTAGAAATAATGGATGGATTAAATGGTAAACTAGTTATTAATAATGATAATGATTTATTAAATAAGTGGAATGATGATAATAAATTAGAAAATGTTATAACTTTTGGTATTAATAATGAGAGTAATTTCATAGGAACTAATATTAAATCTGAAGATGATAATAGTACTTTTATATGTAATAATAATAATTATAAAATTAATGCTCCTGGTACTGCTTTTATATATAATGCATTAGCAGCTATATCAGTAGGAACTTTATTAGATATAAATCCTAGTGATATAAATAAAGGATTAGAAAACTTTTCATTAACTAGTGGAAGAAATGAAATAATAAAAACAAATGGATATACTATAATTAATGATTGTTATAATGCTAGTTTAGATTCAATTAAAGAAGCTTTAAATAATCTTAATAAGTTTAAAGGAAGAAAAATTGCTGTTTTAGGTGATGTATTAGAATTAGGTGATTATGCAAAAGAAATACATACTAAGATAGGTGAGGAAGTTCTAAAGAATAATGTTGATATTTTAGTATTAGTAGGAAAAGAAAGTATGGCAACATATGAAGTTACAAAGGATAAGATTAATTCAAATTATTTTAATAATAATGATGATGCAATTAATTATTTAAAAAATACAGTAAAAGAAAATGATACTATATTAATAAAAGCATCACATGGAATGAAATTTATTGAAATAGTTAATAGTTTAAAGTAAAGAAGGTGAGAATATGAATTTTTATCTAATATATGGTTTAGAGTATTATTTAATAGATGAAAAAATAAAAGAAATAATGAAAAATAATAATTTAAATAATGATAATATAATTAGATATAATTTAGATGAAGACTCTATATTCTCATTTTTAGTAGAGGCATCTACTGTAAGTATGTTCTCTGATAAAAAATTAATAATCTGTGATAATTCATCATTCTTAAGTGCAAATAAATCTTTAAGTGATGAAGAATACAAAGAATTGACTAGATATATAGAAAATCCTTTTTCTGATGTCTATATAGTATTTATTGTTAATTCTGAAAAATTAGATCAAAGAAAAAAAATAACAAAAGAATTAATAAAGGTTAGTAAAGTATATGATTGTAATAAAATAGACAGTTATAATTTAAGTTCTTATATATCAAATTATATTAAAGATAGTGGGTACGCAATTAGTTCTTCATCTGTAGAACTAATTATTTCAAAAGTTGGTGCTGATTTATCTAATATAATGAAAGAGTTAGAAAAGTTATTTATTTACAAGGGTGATGATAAAAAAATAACGAAAGAAGATATAGAAGATGTAATAACTAATAATCTAGAAAATAATATATTTAATTTAGTTAATTCAATTATTAATAAAGATAGTTCTAATATAATGAAATATTATAATGATTTAATAAAAGTTGGTGAAGATCCAATAAAAATATTAATTACATTATCTAATCAATTTAGATTAATAATTTCAGTTAAATTAATGAGAAAAAGTGGTTATAGTGAGCAAGAAATAATATCAACTCTAAAAGAACATCCATATAGAATTAAACTTGCTATGAATAATGACTATTCAATTGAAGATATAAAAAAAATAATGCTTGATTTATCTATATTAGATTATGATATTGTTACTGGTAAAAAGGATAAATATTTTGGTATGGAAATGTTTTTACTTAATGTTTGATAAATGCTTATATGCATTTTTTTTTTAATTATATATTGACTATAATCTTAAAAATAATATAGAATTATAATAGTGGTGATTAATAGATGAAGAGTAAGTATAAAATAATTTTTTTAATTATAGTTTTATCTTTTTTTAGTATATTAATATGTAGTCAAAATTCTCCATTATATTGTTTTAATAATTGGGTTGATGAAAATGCATTTATGACAGTTGGAAAGTCGTGGCTTTATAAGATAATTCCATATAGAGATTTATTTGAGCAAAAAGGGCCTTTATTATATTTAATCTTTTTATTAGCAAATATTATATCTAAAAAAAGTTTTATAGGTGTTTTTTTCTTAGAATTAGTCTCAATGTTTTTAACATTATATGTAAGTTATAAAATTATAAAAATTTATTTGGATGAAAAATATTGTTACTATATATTACCGATATTTGTAGCAATATTAACATCTTTTAATTGCTTTGCAAACGGAGGAAGTGCTGAAGAATTTACATTTCCATTATTTATGTATAGCTTATATGTATATCTTAATTTTATAAAAAATGAAAAAGTTTCTGCAAAACAAATTTTTTTATCAGGATTATGTGGTGGATGTGTATTCATGATAAAATTCAATTTATTAGGATTTTGGATTGGATATGGTTTAACTTTTCTAGTTTATTATATAAAAAACAAAGAATTTAAGTTGTTATTAAAAAATTCATTATTATACATATTAGGTATATTTCTTCCATTTTTATTATTTAGTTTATATTTTATTATTAATAATGCTTTTATAGATTTTATTAATACATATTTTTTATTCAATATGAATGGTTACACAAATAAATTGTCATTTTTTGAAAGATTATTAACTATTTTTATACTTTTTGCAAAGAAAATATTAAAAAATCCAATTGTATTTCTTTTAACTGCCATAGGTGGTTTAAGTTTTATTATAAAAAAAGATTATATAAAATATAATTATTTAAAAGTAACTTGTATTATTACTTACGTTTTATCTTTCTTTGGAATCTATTATGGTGGTTTTGCATATCATTACTATTTTTTATTTATGGTTCCATATTCAATTTTAGGATTAATTTCCATTTATAATAAAATTATTATTAATAATAAAATTAGTAATATTGTTCTTTTTTTACTAAGTATGATTATCTTTGCAGTTTTGATAAGTACATCTAATAATATTAAATATATGAAATATAAAAAGAGCGATTTAATACAATATAAGTATGCAAAAATAATTAATAAAGTTGATAATCCAAAAATATTAAATTATGCATTTTTGGATGGTGGTTTTTATATGGCTAGTGATGTTTTACCATCAACTAAAAATTTTGAACTTCAAAATGCAGAAGTAAAAGGTGCACTTGATGAATTAAAAGAAGAGATTAAGAATCAAAAATATGATTTTATAGTAGTTAGGTTGTTTGAAGGATTTGATCCTAGGGGAGATTTAACAGGTTATTATAATCAAATAAGATGTGATTCACATGATTATGATGAATTTCCTTTTGAGTATTGCTTATTTGAAAAAAAATAATATGTGCATATCAATTTTTAGGGAGATGAAAAAATGAAAAAGAATATTTTATATTTAGTAATTCCATGTTACAACGAGGAAGAAGTATTATTTGAAACCACAAAAAGGTTAAATATTAAATTTAAGGAATTAATAAAAAAAAGATTAATAAGTGATAAAAGTAAAATATTATATGTAAATGATGGTTCAAAAGATAAGACATGGGAAATAATAGAAGAATTATCTAAGAATAATAATTATATAACAGGTATTTGTCTTTCGAGAAATTGTGGACATCAAAATGCATTGTTATCAGGATTAATGGTTGCAAAGGAATATGCAGATGTTGTAATAAGTATGGATGCAGATTTACAAGATGATATTAATGCGATTGATATGATGATTGAAAAATATTATGAGAATTGTGAAATAGTTTATGGTGTAAGAAGTTCAAGGAAAAAAGATTCTTGGTTTAAAAAGACTACAGCAGAATTATTTTATAAGTTTATGCAGTTAATGGGAGTAGATATAGTGTATAACCATGCTGATTATAGACTAACTACAAAAAGAGTTTTAAATAATTTATCTGACTATAAAGAAGTAAATTTATTTTTAAGAGGTATTTTCCCATTAATAGGGTATAAAAATGATATAGTATATTATGAAAGAAATGAGAGATTTGCTGGTAAATCTAAATATCCATTAAAAAAAATGTTTAACTTTGCATGGGATGGAATAACATCATTTAGTATAAAACCTATAAGATTAATATTAACATTAGGGATAACTATTTTTATTATTAGTATATTGGTTACATTATATTGCTTAATAGTAAAATTTATGGGTAAAACAGTTCCTGGTTGGACTTTCTTGACTTGTTCTATTTGGATAGTAGCGGGGATTGAAATGTTATCACTTGGAATAATTGGTGAATATATTGGAAAAGTATATAGTGAAACAAAACATAGACCTAGATTTATTATAAGTAGAAATTTAATTGAGGAGCAACAGAAAGAGAAGTAATATGAAAAAGTTAGTTAAATTTGAAAATAGTATAAAAGAAAAAATATTAAAAAAAGAAAATATTATTAATTTATTTATAATGGTGTTTTTGGTATTAGCATTATTGTTAAGATTTATTATTTTTGAATATAAATCTTCAGATTACAGTATTTTTCTTAGTGAATGGTTTGATAAGATAAAAAAATTAGGCGGGATAAAAGCTTTAAAATATAATATAGGTGATTATAATGTTCCTTATGTTACTATTATTTCCTTATTAACATATATACCTATTTCATCTCTAATAAGCATAAAAATGGTATCTATAATTTTTGATTTTATTGGTGCGTATTATACATATAAATTAGTAAAAATATGTACAAAAGAAAATAAATTTATTAGTGTTTTATCAATGATTTTTATTTTATTTTTGCCAACAGTTTGGTTAAATTCAGCACTTTGGGCACAGTGTGATTTTATCTATGTTACATTTATAATAATGAGTCTATACTATTTAAAGAAAAATAAAATTAGTTTATCATTTGTTTTATTAGGTTTATCATTTTCTTTTAAATTACAATTTATTTTTATTTTACCATTATATCTTATCTTATATTTTAAAGAAAAAAATATAAGTATATTTCATTTTTTATTAATACCATTTGTGAATATTATTGCATGTTTACCATCAATAATTATGGGGAGAAAAATAATAGACTGTATTAAAATATATTTTAATCAGACTTCCACTTACAAAGATTTAACAGTAAATTATCCCAATTTATATATGATTTTTAAAGCATTTTTTAATCGTCAAACTATAGTTTTGATTATATTGACAGTTTTTATATTACTAGTAATTTCATTTATTCTTATATATAAAAATATTGATATTAAAAGAAATTTGATAAAATATAGTTTATTAATTTCATGGTTAGTTGTTTATTTATTACCAAGGATGCATGAGAGATATGCTTTTCTTCCTGAAATATTATCAATAATTTATATTTTTATTTATAAAAAGGATTTTTATGTACCAGTAGTATTAGAAGCAGCAGCTTTAGTGGGATATTACAATTATTTTACTGGTGGTGATGTTAGTGAATTAATATGGTTTACAATAATCATTATTGAATTTGTTGCTATTACGAAATTTACCATAGATTCATTAACAAAAAAAGAAATAATAGAGGAATTAGTATGAAAAAGATTTTTAATGAAAAATTATTTTCCCAAATATTTAAATTTATTATTGTAGGTGGATTAGCAACATTAATGGATTGGTT
>AUXO012731770.1_pt1 | contig 13808 bp, 12 predicted proteins | sample 768731 | NCBI WGS metagenome assembly AUXO01 (sample SAMN02715735, study PRJNA202380) | gut metagenome | biome: sheep rumen | host: Ovis aries | place: New Zealand: Palmerston North
GGCTGTTGCAGCTGGCGTTGGTGCAGCGACTGCTGGTGCAGCGGCAGTGGGAACGGCTCTTGTTGCGGCTGCACCTGTAGTAGCAGTGGGAGCAGCCGCAGGGCTTTTGTATAAAGGGATAAAAAGTCTATTAGATTGAAAGACAAAATGTACGAAGACTTAATTATGGGAGATGTCATTTTTATTACATCTATAGATATATGATTATTTCATATTATCTTTTACGATTTGATGTTTTATGTATCCTAATTTAAGCATGACTGAGTTGTAAGCCGTGCTTCAATCAGACGGCTTCTTTTCGAGGATGGCATTCTTGACGGTAAGGGGTAACATTAGTCTTCGAAAATTGTGTTCTTCTTTGATTGGTTTTTATTGTGTAGGAAATGTGTCGATAAAATGGACGAAACTCCCTATAAGCAATAAAAGGCGTCATAAATTCGGTAGTTACCGAGTTTATGATGCCTTTTTGCTTAATAGTTTTTGTTTAAGTAGGGATTAAATGAAGAGCATCATCTAATCTAAATAGGGCAGTTTTATTATACTGGAAGAGTCTGTTGGTTTTCTGAGAAATGAAGTTTTCTTAGTACGTTTTTTTCTATTTTTCCTGTGGCATTACGAGGTACAGATTCAAAGAAGATTTTTTTAGGACGCTTGTAGCGAGGTAAGGCTTGACAAAATAGCTCAATTTCTTCCTCACTACAGGTAACTCCTTCTTTTAGTTCGATAACCGCAGCGCAGATTTCACCTAAGCGTCTATCTGGCAGACCAATTACTGCAACATCTTTTACTTTCTTGAATTTATAAAGAAAGTCTTCAATTTGAGCAGGGGATATATTCTCACCGCCGCTAATGATAATGTCTTTCTTTCGGTCTTCAAGATAGAAGAAACCGTCCGCATCTTGTCGAGCCATATCTCCTGTTAGAAGCCAACCTTCTTTTAAAACCTCGGCTGTAGCTTTTTCATTATTATAATAACAGGTCATTACTCCGGGACCTTTGACACATAACTCTCCAATCTCTCCTTGAGTTACATCTTTACCATTTTTATCTATAATTCGACACTGCCATCGATAGCCGGGGGTACCAATAGCTCCTAATTTGTGAATGTTTTTTATTCCTAAATGTATACATCCTGGTCCTGATGCCTCTGAAAGACCGTAATTAGTATCATAATCTTGCTGTGGAAAATACTCTTTCCAATGACGTATCAGGTTAGGTGGGACTGGCTGTGCTCCTGTATGCATTAGTCGCCACTGGTTAAGGTTATAATTCGTAAGATTAAGCTGTTTTCTATCCAAAGCGTCCAATATGTCCTGTATCCAAGGAACTAACAACCAAACAATAGTACATTTTTCTTGTGAAACAGCAAATAATATATTTTCTGGCTTTGTACCCTTAAGAAGTATTGCTCGACTGCCGGATATTAGACTTCCCATCCAATGAAATTTAGCTCCAGTGTGGTAAAGAGGAGGAATGCAAAGGAATACATCCTTGCGACAAGTATTATGATGTTTTGCTTCCATTTGGGCTGCTTGGGTTAAACAGTGATGTTTATGTAAAATAGCTTTAGGGAGTCCGGTGGTTCCGGAAGAAAAATATATAGCGCAAAAATCATCGTCTGAGATTTTTGTGTTAATAGGTTTTGTGCTAGAACATTTTGCTGTCATGGTTTTGTAGTTATCCGCAAAACTTGGACAGTTGTCCCCATAATAAATAAGAAGCGTATTTCCGGAAAACTGTTCGACGTTACTCTCAATTGGTTTGCTGAATTCTGGTCCGAAGATAAGGGCTTTAATTTTTACTAATTGGATACAATAAATAATTTCCTTTACATTGTTGCGATAGTTGAGCGGTACAGCAATGGCTCCAGTTTTCAAAATACCAAAATATATTGGCAACCATTCCAAACAATTATACATGAGGAGAGCTACCTTATCATCCTTGCAAATCCCATTATGTAGGAGCATATTGGCACAGCGATTGGAGATTTCATCAAAACATCTCCAAGTAATCTCACGTCTATAGGGGAGAGAAAAAGGGGAGGGGGGCGTGGCGTAAGTTGTATCTAGTTCTATTAAAGCAATTTCATTACTATATAATAAGGCATTTCGTTCAAGATATTCTATAATTGGCATTAGTTGATTCATCTACTTTCGAAATAGTTAAAAATACCATTTAATATATATTCGACATTAAGTTCGATTATTCCTCCTAAAATAATTAATTTTGCAAAATGTTTTGATTCAGCCAATGCAATATGTATCAAATCAGGTTTTCTATACGCGATTTTTGCAAAAATAAAGGATTCTATTATCCTTATATAGAATAGTATTCGATAGAAAATTTTTATTATCGATGCAATAATCTATAAAGGGCAGAGACATGTATGATTATCTAATAGTAGGAAGTGGGCTGTTTGGCTCGATTTTTGCCCACGAAAAAATGAAAATGGGTAAAAGATGTTTGGTATTAGAAAGACGAAGTGTAACAGGCGGAAATATTAGATGTGAGACAAAGGATGGTATAAATTTGCATCTTTATGGTGCGCATGTTTTTCATACTAATAATAGAGAAGTGTGGCAATATGTAAATAAATTAGTAGAGTTTAATCATTTTGTTAACTCACCAATGGTAAATTATAGAGGTAAAATATATAACCTTCCTTTTAATATGAATACATTTCATGCATTGTGGGGGATTGTCACACCAGAAGAGGCGGCAGAAAAGATTGCTGAACAATGTATAGAAATAAAGGGGGGTGTGGAAATCTTGAAGAATATGCACTTTCAAAAGTTGGACGAGATATTTATGAAATGCTAATTAAAGGATATACAGAAAAACAATGGGGGGAAATGTAGTGATTTACCAGTATCAATTATCAAGAGAATACCGATAAGATTTAATTATGATAATAATTACTATAATTCTAAATTTCAGGGAATACCCATTGGTGGATATAATACACTAATTGATGGCTTACTAAAGAATATAGAAGTGCATACTAATGTGGATTATATATTAAAACGGAGAGAATATGAAAAATTGGCTAATAGAGTTTTGTATACAGGAATGTTGGATGAATATTATAATTACAAGCTATGACATTTAGAATATCGTGGATTAAAATTTGAAACAGAAAAGATAGAAAAAAGTAATTATCAAGGCGTTGCTGTTATGAATTATACGGCAATAGAAGTTCCGTATACGAGAATTATAGAACACAAACATTTTGAATTTGGAAATCAATCTATAACATATATAACAAAAGAATATCCTAAAAAATGGAAACGGGGAGAAGAAGCGTTTTATCCTGTTATAAATGAGAAAAACAGAAAATTATATACTGAATATGCTGAACTTGCTAATAGAGAAAAGAAATTGATAATTGGAGGTAGATTGGGGTGGTATAAATATTTAGATATGGATAGGATAGTAGAGTTATCATTAGAATGTGCAAAAAAATTCTAATTCATATTAAGAGGTGGAATCGTTGAAGATAGCAGTTGCCGGATTGGGTTATGTAGGAATAGCAAATTCTATAATGTTGGCACAAAAAAATGATGTTATTGCTTTCGATATATGTGAAAGCAAAGTTAATGATTTAAATGAAAAAAGGGTATTTGTACAAGGTGATAATATAGATGAATATGTATTGTCATCTAAATTATCATTAAGAGCAACAACGTCGATAAAAGTGGCATTTAGTGATGCAGAATATATTTTTATAGCATTGCCAACTGATTATAATACATTCTCCAATAAATTAGATACAAGTATCGTAGAAAATTCCATTATGAGTGCTTTGAAAATTAATTCATCAGCAATTATAATAATTAAATCTACGGTACCTATTGGCTTTACAGAATATATTAAAAGAAAGTATGATACAGATAACATAATATATATACCAGAGTTTCTAAGAGAAAAAACATGCTTAAATGATGTGTTATATCCATCCAGAATTATCGTAGGTGACAAATCGCTGGTTGGTAGAAAAGTGGCAGATGTATTAATGTCAGGAGTAAAAAGGGATAATACACCGATTGTATTTACTAATTCAACTGAGGCGGAAGCTATAAAATTATTTTCTAATGCATACTTAGCTATGCGAATCTCTTTTTTCAATGAAATGGATTCTTTTGCAAGTCAAAATGGGTTAAATATAGATGATATGATTGATGGAGTATCCCTTGACCCACGTATAGGTGATTATTACAATATCCCGTCGCTTTATTATGGTGGATATTGTTTGCCAAAAGATACAAAACAATTATTAAGAGACTTTAAAAGTGTTCCGCAAAGTATTATTTCTGCGATTGTCAATGCAAATGAAACGCGAATTGATTATGTAGTAAATGATATAATGCTAAAAAATCCTAAAACTATAGGATTTTACAAACTAATGAAAGATTCATTGCATCATAAAATTGGATATGATGCAGGGAAAGAAATGATGGAGCGTTTTGTTTCAAAGGGGATAGAATGTATTGCGTATGAATCTTATATGAATGATAAATCTTATATTATAGATAATGTTGTTATAACAAATGATTTCAATAGGTTCAAGAAGGAATGCTCAATTATATTAACTAATGTGTGGGATGATAATCTTCTAGAAATTAAAGATAAAGTATATCGCCCGAATGTTGTATAATATACTAGATGCGCATAGATTTGTAAATACATTAGTTATTTGGTGGAGATTGTAAAATGGAGTTACTGGTAGAAAAACGACCATATTCAATTTCGTATAGAGAGGGTAATATATTTCGTAAATATTACAGATTTGCTGCTAAAAGCCAGGCTGTTCGTGAAGGGAAATTTACTGAAATATTCAAAAATATGGATATTAGAACACCTCAATATTTGTTGACGGAATATAATGCAGATAAAAAAATGTATTATAATGAATATGAATTTGTAAATATGTTGACTATACAGGCTGATGATATATATAGAGAATCTATATATATACGGATAGTAGATGTATTAAATAAAATTAATTCTCAAGTTGTTATGTGTAATGATAATAGTGAATTTTGGGGGAATATTTATTCTGAGGAAATTAGAAAATCAATCGCACTTGTTCATGAATTTACAGGGGATAGAATCGATTCGAAAGTGGTTTCTATTTTGGATTTACCAATAACGAAATACATTCATGGGGATTTTTCGCTAGATAACATAGGGATTGAAATGAATAGTCAACGATTAACTTTATACGATTACCAATTATCTTGTAAAGGTCCTGATTTTTGGGATACAGCTTATTTTATTGCTTCACTCCCTATTCAAAATGCAAAATATTTTTTTGATAAATATAAGTATAAAACAGATTATTTACTATATATGATAAAATTAGTTAGTTGTTTGCGATTAGGAAGGAGCCTGCGAAGTGGAAGGAAAGTAGGGGAGAGAGTTGAAAATTATAACTATTGGAAATTGGTAAATGAGACATATAGGTTGTGATGAAATGATTGCTCTTTTTTCGGGATACAGTGATGGTGTAGGTGGAATGGAAATTCATAGGGATGTATTTTGGGATTATTTTAAGAAAATCGAAAAAATTATATTAATAACTAGGTATCCTGTGATTACATTATCGTATGATAACTCTAAAGTTAAATTTGATAATTTAACTGACATGATTCTTTTTCTGAAGAAGTTGTATCCTTTGACGTTTTTTTTTAATGATGGTCATTGGATATACGATTATTCGATAATACGTAAGTGCTTTCCAAACGTGAATATGATAATGCGTTCTGGAGGAAATGAGTTTTTAAAGGCTTCATGGCATACAGGGGATACGTTGAGAATAAGACAGAAATTATGGGCAGAAACTATAAATAATAATTTAAATTTTATTATTGCTAATAGTTACTATACAAGAGAACGAATGCAATATATAGGAATTAAAACAGGAAAGATTATAGTTATAAGTGGAGGTGTTGATTTACAAAAATGTTTACAGTTATCTAAAAAAAGAAATATGCTAAGACATATTTTTGATGATAACTATGGAACTAAAGGTAAATTTTTGTTGGTTTTGGTATCAAGACTTGTAAAGTTTAAGGGGCATATTGGATTTATTAATGCTCTAAAAAAATATAATCTAGAGAATGTAAATTGGCATCTAGTAATAGTTGGTGATGGGCCAGAAAAAGATAATATATATAAACTTTGCAAAGAATGTTTTAAAGTTGAACAATATACGTTGTTAGGTTCAATAAAACATAATTACGCTCTATATATTACGGCAATAGCTGATTGCTTTGTTTGTCCAAGTATCGAAGAAAATAGAGTATCTGGAGATGAACATTATATTCATACGGAAACGATGGGGAGAAGCTTAATAGAAGCTGCTTGCCTAAATGTAAATATAGTTGCCTCTGATGCAGGGGCTATACCAGAGTTGGTGCACGAAAACAAGCAAATAATACGACTGTTTGATTGGCAAAATCCCTATCGTGCTATACATTACATATCGATAATAGCAGATATTTCTAAAGATAAAAAAACTGCAAATAAATTTGATATAACTGCTTGTAAAAAGTATGATTGGAAGTATATTTTTTTGAAACTGTACATTCCTTTGTTCAAGTTAATAAAAAAGAATAAGAGTAGAGTGTGTATTTGCTTTGATATTGATGGTACAATTATACAACCATTTTGCTCAAATAAAGAAAATAACCTCAATTTAGAATCGTTTTTACGATTAGCTAAGCAGGGGTATGATGTCATTATTAACAGTGCTGGAACATATGAGAATATTATTACTTGGCAACCAATAATACATAAATTTTTTAATGATATCATATTAATTAGTGACGGAGGTGCAAAAATTACAGCTTATGGGAAAAGAATATTATTTTGGGATAATTACGTTGAACGACAGCGAGGTATAACAAATGCAGAGATAGATTTAGTGTGTAAAATGCTAACTGATAATAAAGTGATATATAGCAATATTAAAAAGATTGATTCACTTTATGTGAATTTGAAAATTAATAGACCTATAAGTCGTAGTATAGAGGATGAAATTAATGAAAAAATATTTTCATTTGGGTTATTTGTAGTTAGTAATTATAACAATCTTAAAATTTTATCGATAAATGTAAATAAAGGTGCAGCATACAGCTTTTGTAAGAGTGCACTTTTATCATCAGATGTCGATTTTGGATTTGGAGATAATGTTTTAGATACATTGTTTGTTAAAAAATGCAAATATAAATATTATATTAACTATAAAGGGTCGGATATTAGAGGTGATAGTAATTACATAACAATTAATGATTCGAAAAAATGGAATGAATTTTTAGAAAGAATAATAATAATGATTAAAGGTGCATAAATGAAACGTATATTATATTTAACATCTAAATGGTTGGGTTCCGGTGACAGCCGTGATGGCGGCGATATTACGGTAAATGAGTACGTGAAAGCGTTATGTAGGAATTCGCTTTTAGATGTTATTTGCTTTCGGAATCAAGTTGAAAAAAAAGATGACGAATCTATTGTTTATGATATCCACAAATTAATTTGTTATAAATACGATTTTGCGCAGTTCAAAAACTATTCTAGTAACGCTGGTGAAAAATTCTTGGTTAGATTTGAACATTCAAAATGTGTTGCTGAAGTGTTAAAGTCGATTGAATCAAACTATGATTATATATTCGTTCAACATATTATGTTTTTAATAGCATATGATTTGTATAACGATAATTTATTAGATAAAATTGTTCTTTTACCTATGTTTACCGGTGTGGCTTATCGTCGTTCGGGTGATTTCGTGCCAGAAAGATATATAGATTCTGAAAAATATGTTTTATCAAAAGTCAATAAAATAATCACTCCAAGTTTAGCTGAAAAGAAAGATTTGATAAATTATTATAATGTTGATATTAATAAAATATTACTAATACCTAGAAGTATTGGAAATGTAAATTTTAAATTTCGCACGACTTGCCATTGCCCAACAAAATTATTATACATTGCATCTATACGTAGACAAAAACGTCATCTTCTTGCAATTGAGTTATTGCGTGAAATTAAATCAATACTTAATATAAAACTGATTTGTGCAGGGACAATTCAAGATTATGGACTTTATCAAGAGTGTCTATCAAAAATTGATTTATACGAATTGAATAATAATATTATCTTTACTGGAACACTCTCGACAGATGAGATAAAAAATTATATTTATACTAGTGATATCAACGTGTCTTTTTCTGCATGGGAGACATTTGGAAGGGGGATTTTTGAAGGAATGGCAGGGGGGCTTCCTACAATTGTTCCATCAAAATTAAGTGATGTCACATGTCTAACTGAATGTGAACCATTATATGCAACATCAATAAATGATTTAATTAATATAATAGTTAAATTGGTAAGTGACGAGGAGTTTTATTCTTCCGAAAGTCTTAGATGTTCTAAGGTTGCTAAGTTGTTATCCGAAAAAAATGAAATGATTAATATATCGTCTTTTATATCTAATTTATAAATTCGTTTTAGATAAGTTCTATTTAGTGAGGATTAGATGCTATGAATGTAGGTAAATTTTATATAGACTCATATGACTTTAATGAGCATTCATCTACACTGAATGCATTTATAAAAAAAAGATATGATATTTTAGCGAATATGTTAGAAAATGACTCAGTGAAAAAAAAGGGGGACAATTTTGCCAATCTTGCAATAGCATATCAAATACTAGGTGATGAGGAAAAAGCTTTTCACTATTATAGTTTAACTCCTAATTCTGTTGTTAAAAAAATTAACTTCCTCTCTTTTTGTCATAGGTATTTTTTGTATAATTTGATTGATGGTTTTTCCTATGATCAGGATTATCCTTTGCAATTATTATATATGCATAACTATACCAATTATATATATAGAACGAAAGGTGTAAAAGAAACAATAAGATTTATAAGAGAAAACAATCTGTATAAACGGTTAAAAAGCAACAGGTATGGTGAGCAATTGTTAAATGAGATATATAATGTCAATAGTATCATGCCTAATATAAAAGCGGGGTTAAAATTAATTGATACATTACCTTACGAAAAATGCTATAATAAGCAAATAAAAATCAAGGATAAACTAAAAATTGGTTTATATGTTTCCGATATACAAAGACACCGAAATTCTGCTAGTATTTTTGAAGTAATTGAAGCATTAAAAAATGATTTATATGTAGTTGTATTGTATGATAATCTATTTGAAAATAAATTGTTTAGAATGGTTAGTAATGTTGCTAAATGTATAAATATTTCTCATATGTGTTTGTCTGAAGTGTGTCGCATTTGGGATGAGTTTCATTTGGATGGAATGATTGATTTCACGGATAATCGTCTACGAAATAACCTTATAGCCTTTCTGCCTCATAAAGAAAGTGTTTTTAGCATATCTTATCTTCTAAATGAAGTGCCTCTTTTATTATCTTCAGAGTTATATTATGGCAATATTGATTATACTATGGGGAAAAAGAATAATGTTGTATTAGTATTAGGTGATTTTTGTCTTGTGACGGATTCATGCTTAAAAGAGTTGTTGGTTTATATTAAATCTGGAAAGAAAATTATATTCATGGATTACGCTTTTGATGAGCCACTTTTTTCTACTAATTTTAAAGAGCGTTTATTAAAACTAGACTTTAATAAGTATGATTGTTTAATAATGCCGATAGTAAAGCCTTTTAATCAGTATATGAAGTTTCTTTGTTCTGTGGATGAAATTTTTTTTATAAATGAAAGCAGTTTTGTAAAACTATCAGAGGCATTTAAGTCAAAAAAATTAATTTTCAATTTATCTAAACACAAAGGCTTTAAGAATACGTTTAAATCATTTGATGATACATTGTCATATCGTAGCTCGGATAATAGAGTTCAGTTATCAAGAGAAAAATTCTCTAAATTGGTCATGGATAAGCTTAGAAAAACTATCAAATCTAATTTTTGCTATAACATTAAAGATGATAGTAAGTATATAATAACATATCATGAAAATCAAAAGATTTATTATATTGATTATACATGTAATGGTGATTTTGTTGTATATAATAATTAGGAGATTGTGTTTTGAATGCTTTAATAATAGATAATAACTTTAATGGGGCGTATGGTTCGTTCTATATATTTTTGAATGAAATAATAAAAGCGTTACGTAATATGGAAATATCGTGTTTTTACGTATCATCGACAATTGAGGCTGTTGATGTTTATAAAAAACATAATATAGATTTCTCAATAGGTATAGGGCAGTATAGAAATTATTATAACGATATACCTTTATATGAAGTTTATAAGACAATTCATTTTCAGTGGCAGATTGATAATCCTTTAAAAAATCAAATTGACTTTAAAAGTATATACATCCAATATTTGGTTATAAGTCAAGATTTTTTATCTCTTATGAAATCAACGAGAAGAACTCCTATTTTTATTCCGTTGGGGTTTGATGGGGAATATATTAATTCAAATTTTGATGACCAAGTTGATGGCGTTGTATTTTGTGGTCAAATTAAATCACTTAGTGATTTGAAAGATAAAATGCAGGAATCAAAATATTTTAAGATTATCTCTGAAATAACCAATAGGGTGATGTACAATAATAATACTTACTTTATTAAGGAAATGCTCAATTTTGGGATTGATAAATGGGATAAAGAGTCATTAGAGTGTTTTAGTATTGCCAACTCCTATTTGCGAGCATGGAGTAGAGTTACAGTTATTACAAGTATAAAAAAATATCCTGTTTATATTATTGGAGATGTAAATGAACCTAGTGTAATGATGCAAAACAATATTCATTTTATAGGAAAAAGAACATATAAAGATACATTGAGGCTCCTTAGTAGATTTAAATACTCCTTGAATATCTCACCTAATTATCGCGGCTGTCTACATGACCGCTGCTTGCGCAGTATCGTTGCTGGCACATACGTAATTAATAACTTTGATGAATTTGTTCATGAAACTTTTAAAGGTAGTGTTTTTTCTTTTAAATACGATGAATCTCTAAAAAAACTTGATGAATATTTCTTTACGTTTAATGAATTTAAACGTAAAGAAGCTATTTTAAAGTCTCAACAATATGCACAAAAGTATAATTGGATATCTATACTTAAGTATATAATTAATAGGGGGGTAAATAATGAAACAACTTGATTATATTGAATTTTGGGCATGCAGACATTGTAATTTGAATTGTAAAGGTTGTTCTTCGGCTGCGCCTATTTGTGAAGAATGGTTTTTAAATCCAAATGATTTGAAAAAAGATTTGAATCGTTTGCTTGAATTACAAATAGATATACATAATATTCATATTCTTGGCGGTGAACCATTGCTTCATCCTGATTTGGTATCCATATTGAAGGTAACTAAGGAAATATACCCAAACTGCAATTTAGGATTATTAACAAATGGTATTCTTTTAGATAAAATGAATAATGAGTTTTGGATAACCTGTAAAGAGCTAAGCATTAAATTGTATGTTACATTTTTTCCGATTATGTCTATAGAACATCGTAAAAAGATTATCTCTTTAATTGATAGCTTTGAACTAGATGCAAAATATACAGATAAGAAATTCTTTAATAAAATACTTAACATAAAAATGATTTATTCTTTTGATGAAATCACTAAAAATTGCGGGTGTAAAAATGCTGTTAATCTATTTAATGGTTGTCTCGCCAGATGTCCTGTGCCATTTGTGGTTCCAGATTTGAACAGAAGATTTAAGTCTGTTTTTAAACTAGGAGGTTATATTAATATATATAACGCTCATAGTGGGGATGAAATTATAGATTTTCTAGATAAATATAATGTTGGATGCTATAATTGTTCAGCTTATAGGGAGATTGTACCATGGGAAAGAGCTAGCACGTATCCTCAACTGGAAGATTGGTTGACAAGTAGATAGATAACTTTACATGGAGGGGTTAAATGTTTATCACGTCTAATCTAGATAATGGCGTCCTAATAAAAGGGATAACTAGAGAAGTTAAATTTCTGAAAATACCTTCAATAATCGATGGGGAAAGAGTAGTCGGAATAGCTTCGGAAGCTTTTATTGAGAATGCTGTTTTACAAGAAGTGTTTATAGAAGATGGTGTGGAATATATTGGAGAATATGCATTTGCTTTTTGTAGTAATCTAAAAAAAGTATCTATACCAAATTCTGTGTTGGTTATCGAAAAATCGTCTTTTGAAGATTGTTGTTCATTAGTGAATGTAAATATACCAGAAAAAATTAATATTATAAATCAATCGTTGTTTGAAGGTTGTATTGCTATTCGACAAATCAAAATTCCTCCACTAGTAAAGTCTATTGAACCTAGGGCTTTTGAGTTTTGTATGAACCTGGAGTATATTGAATTAAATGATGGGTTAGAGTATATAGCAAATGGAGCTTTTTTTTACTGTAAAAAATTACGGTCATTTTACATGCCAAATTCTGTGACACATACAGGAAAAGAAATACTTTTAGGTTGTCGTCAACTTGAAAATATACACTTATCATCCAAATTAACACGTATTGAACTTGGGCTTTTAGGTCGCTGTAGAAAGCTTGTAAATATCTATGTTCCTGATTCGGTAAATGTTATATGCAATGGTGCATTTGCAGAATGCAGTGCGCTTGAAAAAATACATTTACCTTTAAGTCATAAAATAGTGATTGGATTAAAAGTCTTTGAAGGATGTAATAAACTATATAGTAATGAAGAATTTGTTAATAGTATTTTGCCTTTATTGAGTAATTCACAAAGTGTAAAGTAAAGGAGAAAAAAATGTCTTTGCCAGAAAATTTATATAAATATCGTTCTTGCGAACAACAAGATATTTTTAATGGGGTGGCTAATGAATATGAAAAATATAGATTAGACTACCCCAAAGAACTATATGATTGCATTTTTAATGTAATAGGAAATTATAATAAAGATGGTGACGCTCTAGAAATAGGTATTGGAACTGGAAAAGCAACACTTCCTTTTATTCAGTATGGATATAATATTGATGCTATTGAACCTAGTTATTCGCTTATGAAAATTGCCAAAAATAAATTTTTTGGTTTTAATAATATTAATTTTTATGAGTCAAGATTTGAAGATTTCATTACATCAAAGAAATACGATTTGATTTATGCAGCATCATCTTTTCAATGGTTAAGATTTAATAATCGTTTGGATATTATTGCTTCTTTGCTAAAAGAAAATGGTTTTTTTGTAAAATTTAAAACAGTAACTATAATTGATGATATAACAAACGAGAATCATAGACTTATTGACTGTTATTTACGATTTATCCCTGATTATCTTCCGGTAGAAAGAAAGCGGCATACTATCAACAATTGTAATGTTTCTTTACAAGAAATACTCCGGAAAGAATACTATAATATGCATAGATTTACAGTTAAAGACTATATTAGTTTTTGTAATACATATACAGAGTATTGTATGCTGCCTAAAACGCTGAGAGAAAATTTTGAAAGTGAAATTTTAAATACCTTATTAAAAGATGATATATTAGCTATAAAACAAAAGTGTACACTTGAAATCATGAAAAAGATTTTGCCAAGATAAGTGCATAAGTTTTTATTCCTAAAATGGATTTTGTACGAACCAATTAATTAACTTAATAAAGTCTATTTTCTGTCGATAATATTTTTTCTTTGATGAAAATCGTAAGCTGTTGCTATAATTTTACACTCTCTTGTAAGAATTATTAATTATAACAAATACATTAGTTAAATCCTTTATTCCACATCACAGATGAACAAGTCAATGCCTTTTACGAAAAGTTCATGAC
>AUXO013995320.1_pt1 | contig 13808 bp, 15 predicted proteins | sample 768731 | NCBI WGS metagenome assembly AUXO01 (sample SAMN02715735, study PRJNA202380) | gut metagenome | biome: sheep rumen | host: Ovis aries | place: New Zealand: Palmerston North
GGGTCAACCAATGAGGGCAAACAAAAACGCCGCAAGCGAGTAGGACGCACCGCCGCGGTAGACACCGCCATAGTTGTTCCAATACGAGAAGCCCGAAGCGCCAGCAATGTCGCTAAACCAAACATCCTGTCTACCAAATATAGCAGAAATTCCTGCGATTGAAAAGGCCGCAAATTGTTCTTTCTGAATAGAAGCATCAAAACCATTACCCCAATGCTGTGAGCCTGTTGCAGAGATTTCAGAAAGTAGGTCACACTTTCTTGTCTTTCCTCTCCATTCCCAACCACTAGCATGTCCGTCAGATATAGCATTTGTAATCAGATTATCGAATGCAATCAAATCATCCCCGAAATCTGCTTCAAAATACTGTTCCTGTAATGTAGGGATAGTTTCTGTGTACATCTTTGATGCTTTAAGACCACCCACAGTGGTGTTTGTATCGTTCATCTTGTAATTTCCGAATGAGGTAGCATTCATGATTACGAGGTGCGGATTTGTAAGTCTTGAAGAACCCGAATCAATGAAATAGTTAAGGTCAAGAACGATATATCTTCTGTTTGTACTTCTACCAATAATGTAGTTAAGAGGTTCTACATTCTTGAAATTACCATTTCTTACCTCGGCTTTCAGTGTGCCGTTATACCAAGCATCTGTAATGTCTTTTACAACACCCACCTGTCTCTTCATGTGTGCTGTAACTGCATCAAAAACTTCTCTGAGGGTGGCAGACTTTAGACCATTTTTGTATAAAATCATACCATCCTCAAAAGAAATATTACTGTTTCCAGTAAGGTCTGTGAACTTCTTTGTCTGAACTCCATTTAATGTAATATCTACTGCTGACATATTTTATCTCCTTTAATTTTATTCGTAACTCCAATCTACTAACAGCGCCTTATTATCAGAATCACAAAGCATACAGTTATCATCATCCAAAAGTGGTGCTACATAATCATTGAAGTTCATCATTTGGGTATTCATGATAACTCTGTTCAATAAAGCTTCCTTACTGAATGTAGGGCATTCAATGGTAATGGATGAAGAGCTGTTTACTGTTGCCAATAAAAGATATGAACCTGTGTCGGGAGTAGGTGAAGACCCGCTAACTACTCGAGCCAAAGTGTATTTCAATACTTTTCTTCTTGAGGTCTCCACACTTGTTCTCTCATCTAAAAGATAATTTTCCACTGTTGTATTGCTCTGTTGATTTCCCTCTAGCTTAAGGGTGTCATCATAATCAACAGTATCAATCCATGCTCTGAGATAGACTTTATCTCCCGCAGAAAGATTATTAATAGAAAGTCCTGTACAGAGAATAACATGACCATCAATAGTGAAGTAAGTATTGTTTGCGACAGTTAATGCACCCGAGGAATAACTGATTTTATTCAAATCAGAAATTCCATCTCCGACATAGTTTTTAATGAATGTCTGTAAGAGATTATTCTGAATCTCCTGTACTTCATTCATTTCTACTTCAAGAACAGGTTTATTGTTGCTGAATACAACACTCTTTACTCCCGCATTTTTCTTATAATTTGTGTAAACTTCAAAAGCCATATCTACACCTCACTTAGCTTGAGAGACTGAGATTGAACCTCATTGTTCTTTCTATAGACATTTCAGTAGTCTTTGTAATGACTCCATGATGTCTCTTGTTTATCATTACACCCGAATTTAGTGTAATTGTTGCATCACCGCCAAAAATGGCAAATTCTCTCCATTTTCCATTGCAATCATTTACTCCGAAAAGATGCTTTATCTGTAGAATATGCGTAGGGGACTGTGACTCCTCAAAAGAGTCATTCAAGAACTTAATCTCACTAGGGAGAATCCTAACTCTTCCAATCTCATTGGTGAGTTTCGTTTCATTTAAAGTAGGGTCGGGAGTAACAGTGTCCCAAGTGTCTGCACCCGAACCAATAGCCCAGTAAGAAATACCGGAATAACCTGCTTCTCCTTTAAGAAGACAGTTTACAAGATTGAGAAACCTATTGACTACAAGGTTATGACCTTCGATAACATCAATAAGATTTCCCTCCTTATCAAAAATGCGGTCAGTAATATGACCCGTCATTTTGACATTTAGATTTACGTGATTAGCAAGAGCAAGTGAGACCTTACTCTCCTCAGAATTTTTTGCTTTAACACCCTCGTTAAACATGCTTTTTCCTCCTGTTAGAATATGAGAAACCTGTAATTATATTACTACATTTATTTATATTAAACAATCTAAGAAGATTTGATATATCCATACCTAGTGTCAAATATCTCTTCAACTACAGTACCATTGATTCTTATTATATCTGAATTCGGTATGAGTACCTTACTCTCATTTAGGGTTGAATTGTATGTATTAAGAATAAGTGAGTAAGACTTATCTACATTTCCATCTATTTCTATACCATCATCAGTACTTTTAGATATTAATTTAATATGAGATTCACCTTCCACATCAATATTAGTATTATCTAATAAATCTGAATAAAATACATCACTATTAGATTCTTCTATCCTTTTTCTTATTAAATCTGTATTAGCTCCAATTCTTAATGTGTTTTCAATATTTTCATCTCTAATAAGAATTTCACATCCATCGCTAACAGGAATGGGAATGAATATGTCAGAATACCAATCAACTTCATTGAGTAATTCCATTGTTTTATTTAGGATGAAGTCGTCATTTAAAAGAGTATTAGGAACCCTTTCGGGGTCAAAAATAATTGGGATATAACTTATTCTTGAAGCATATTTATTATTAAGTACTCCACTTTCACTTTTATCTTCTTTTATATCCATCCTGTCTGAATCATTTATATTCAAAATAAATTCATCCACATAGATGTATGTGTAGATGACAGATATTCCTATAAAGAATGGGATAAATTCCTTAATTATTTTCCTCATTTGTTCAAAATCCGGAACTTTAGCCCTATCAATATCATCCATGATTATCTTTAAGAACATGGTGTAGTCTTCATCAAAAGTCGGGGTCTTTTCAAGATAAGCACTCGTATTTGCCACAAATGACACAAGATAGTCTACTACTGCTTCTGCGCCCTTTCTTTTGTAGCACTGACAAAGATGCGGGAGAAGTTTCCTAGAATAATACTCGGGAATACCATTGAACATTTCAAACCCATACTGCTCATACAGAATAGGTAAAACCTCAGAAAGAGTATTGTCGGGGTCATTCAAATCCAAAAGACCATTATTCTCTTGAATGATATAAGAAAAACCGCCATCAACAAGAGCACAAAGATACCTATACAGAGCATCTTTGTTATCCTTGTCTATATTCTTGTAGAGATTAGGGAGGGAGTTAAATAATCTCTCCCTAAAATCATCTGAATTTAATCTGATAGACATTAAACTATTCCTCCTGTCACATTCAAAGTCAATGTTCCTAGAGTTAAAATGTTGTATTTGTTTGTAGGGGCTACTATATCTTCTGAATCAGCCGTTACTACTCTAAAAGATTCTACCCCACTAAATGTGTCTCTTATCTCATGCTCTAACTCACTTCTGCGGAATTTTGTTCCGAACTTAAATTCTCCCACTCCGAAAAATGTGTTGGTAATGTAATCTTCAACATAAGCCCGTATCTCGGCTCTATTATAGGTATCATCCACAATGAGATTAGCTTCAATATTTACAGGCTGTGGAGTATATGCCGAAATAGAGTAAGAAGTGCCGGGGATAATTCGTGCCGCTAAGAATGCGTCAATAGCGTCACTCAAATCCTGTGTGAATGTATATCCGCTTCTCATTTGATAATAGATATTTATTTTCAGCTTTACCACACTATCTGCGACAGCTTCCAAACTCAGAAAATCATAGAAATTGATTCTTAATAAGTCTGAATAGTCTCTTTCAGTAATACATCTATCCTGTGTCCTGAACGCCGCAGGAGCATTCTCTTTTATTTCGGCTATTGTATCTCTTTCTCTTCCTAGTTTGGTAACTGCAAGATTAAAAGTACTGTCAATAAAGGCTAATCCACCACTATATTCTGTTATGGTATTAGGCTGTACGTTTCCTACTACTCCTCCGCCAATTCTGTATGTGGCAAGGATTCCACTATCTATTACTTCGGGTATCTTTCCTCTTGAACCCGAACCAAACTCTACATAGCAGTTATTGAAATCATCCGTAACAACTATGAAGTCCTTTGATGAAGAAGTACTATCCATGAAATCATCTACATGATTCCATGTCTCATAGTTACTTCCGTTATTTACTCTTATTTCTACTGACTCGGGAATGGCATTCTTATATGACAGAACAAAAGACTGAAAAGGCTCACCATTGGAAGAGCCTAAAAGGTCTTCTGTTATGGTAGTTCCCTGTGCACATGGTACTTGATAGATGTAATTATCACTTAGGTCTTTCTCATTCCCCAAATTTCCCGCGGGAATAACAAGGTCTTCCATAGTCTCAAAATAAACGGCAACGGAGTCCAAGGATTCTTTAGTATGTACTACTGTTCCCTTTGGTATAACAGTGTCAACATCCCTTGCAGAATTAAGGACAAAAATCTGCGGAACTATAGAAGCTGTTTGATTTCTAGGGGTATAACCTAACTGTTTAGCAAGTATGGTGGCTATTCTTCTGTCCTGTGTAGTGGGAAGAAGCATATCATTAGCCACAATATCATTGTACATACTCAGAATATCGAGTCCATTTGCTAAACACTCAAGTATTACAATACCTGCATCAGTTTCAGAAGTATCTGTATATTCGGGCATTTTCTCCTGTAACTTATTAATCATAAGTGCTCTAAATGCCTCATAATCTCTATCTGTGTAATCTATTCCTTTAGTCGCTGTCCTCATAGTTGGAAACCTCCCCGAGATTAAATCTTTGTGTGAACTGTGTTTCGTACTTAATAATTGTAAAGGTTATATCTACAAACAGATAGCAGATACCATCATCTCTTTGAACACTCTTGAATACCATTCCATCACTAGCAATTTCTACACGTTCCTCGAGTCTCTCTATTGCATCCTCGATATTTCTCTGAATGATAGCTTGTAGTGTTTCATCATTTGGCTCAAAAAGTAGGTTATCTAGCTCCGAATAAACTTCGGGTTCCATTACTCTTTCAAGATAATTTGTTCCGAAAATCTGTTTTATACTCTCTATTATATGTGTGGGGTCTGTCTCACTTGTGGTAGACATTACACAACCACCTCTGCTTCCGACTCTAAAAGGAAAGCTTATTCCTGTATAACCGCTTTTAGTCATAATGTTCTCCTTTAAATATTAGAACCATGTACTGAACCTGTAGCTTTTATGTTTCCCACAACATTAATTGTTCCGCCACTAAAAGTAATTACTGAACCACCATAGCTAAATACAGAAGAACCTAAGTTGTACCCTACTCCTAAAGGGGTCATATACTTGCTCCACCAATTTCCCATCCATACAGGCTTATTGGGTTCTCCTTTTTCAAACTGAATCCAAATGGTATCTCCCATCATTGGTACAGAAATGAATCCACCGCCATTAAATGCAAAATTAGCACATGGCTCACACCAAGCACTTGCTACGTTTGCCCCTAAAACGTCAGGTATTAAACATTTCACTCTCCCTCTCTTTTCGGGGTCATTTACATCACAAACAATTCCACGATACAGACCAATATATTTATTCATTGATTCATGCTCCTTTATGGTATTATTAGGTTCAATCCATTAGGTAAACTTGTATATTGAGATGGGCTTATTCCATTTGCTTGCGCAATTTTTACATAGTCAGCACCATTTCCATACACTTTCTTAGCAACACTCCAAAGACATTCTCCTTGTTGTAATACATGGGTCTTCTGCTCTACTTTCTGCTCTACAGGGGCTTGTCCTGTTGGTGCTTGTCCTGTAGGTTCTTGCTGTGCTTGCTGAACAGCAGGTGCTTTAAGGGAATTTCCAAAGTCTGTCTTTATAACAGTAGCACTATGGGAGTATCCCGAACTTCCTATATTTCTCGTTACATCTTGAACATAGTATAATCCCGAAAGAGTGCTCCCGAGACCTCTTAGTTCTATTGTAGCACCCGCCTTGATTTTTATGGTCTTTTTATTTGCTATGAAGTTTAGAGTTCCCGACAAGATATTATATTCAATCTCATTGTTTTCTTTCTCAGTACTTCCTTGTGCTGAATCTACTTTATCAGTAGAAGCTACAAGATTATCCGTTGCAGTTGTGGCTTGTGGAGTTGCAGTATTAGCACTTGTTTTCTGCCCTGTATTAGAGACAGGAGAACCACTAGAAGTATTTGAACTAGAAGTGTTCGGATTAGAACTCCACTTACCCGTTTTAGGGTTATATGTCATTGAACTGCTTCTACTTGAACCGCCTCTGTCTGCCATTATGAATCACTCCACTTTCCTGTTTTAGGGTCATAAGTCTTAGTTGCCTTAGAACTGCTACCCGCAGATTGAGTACCATTTCCACCGCCACCTGTATTTCCTGTGTTACTTCCCACCTTACTAGCTGTTGTGTTAGCATTTGTTATCTCACCTGTAGTAAGCTGTTTCTCTGAATCAACCTTAGAATTAGAAACTTTCTGTTTGATAGTTTCTTGATTTATTTTCGGGCTAAAAGAGATAATCTCATTGGGATACCTGTTGTAACTTAGTGTTAATGAGGGTGTAGGGGCTAAATGTCCTTTCTTCACATAGAAGAACAGATTTCCCAACAAACGTGCTGAAAAAGGATATACTTCACTCCCCGCAAGTTTCTGTATAAAGGCTATGTCTGTTTCATTTGATTGTGTAATTGTTTCCTCCGGCTCAAATTTATAACTCGGGTCGGGTTCGGGTACACAGACATATCCATACTCTTGTACTATCTGTTGTACCACCTGTGGATGAGTCATATTATTAAAAGTCCTACTCTTCTTCTCACGGTTCATTAAATGTGTGTTATCCATACAATGAATAGTAAGAACAGGAACACCATCATTCGGGAAGTCTATATCCATCAAAGATATGTAACCCTCAAAAGTCTCTCTGTAGCTTACTCCTGACCATCCTAATGTAATCTTGATTTTATTTTCTTTGCAGAAGACATTATCCTCAATGAATAAAAACTTCGGGTCAGAAATTTTTATGGTGGCTGTATTAGCGCCATCCACAGTTTCTTTTATGGAAATGTCTTTTATACATTTTCTTCTGTCCTCTGTCAGAGGAAACCCATTTATCCATATATTGAATGATATGGCTAAAACTTCTCCATTCCTGCTCATAACTCACCCTTAAACACTTACAACATTTAATACGTCAGTTAAACTAGGGATAGCAATACTATCTCCCGCTTTTATTTCAAACTCTGTCCTGTACTGTGGGTTAGCATCTAATATAGCCCATCTCAATGATGCTATATCATAGTATTTCACTGCTAAAGTATACAGGGAATCTCCCTCTTTCCACTCATGAAAAGTCATATTTCTCGCGGGGAAATTAAATCTTTCTCTAACTCTGAAAAAGTAAACCCCACTACTGTCTCTTGAAGCAATAGAAGTATGTAAATATCTTGAATTTTCATATACCATACCATCACCCCACTTGTCTCGCTGTTATCTTAAATGTGGTAACAACAGGTCTTCCATATGAATCAAGTCTGTCATCGTCCACTTCAAGCTTCTTTAATACACAGGATTTTACAAAATATCCATATGCAATAGTAAATGTAGGTGGTTTCTTGAATCCGCTTCTGTTCTTTTCGGGTGGCATCAGTCTCTCCAAAAATTTTCTCGCTCTGTCTATCTTTCCCGTGCATGGGTCATCATACATAAACAGTTCAAAAGTAAATTCTCTTGCTTCACCATTTACATACTGAGTTAAGGGGTAACTCATTCCCGGAGATTTTATCTCCGAGAAGTTTACACTCCTTGAATATGGTATCTTGGTAGGATTGTATTGAAATCTTAATCGACTTCCCGATGAGTTATTGATTATATAGGCTTTCTTTGACATAATTCACTCCTTAGAAAATGAACTCGTTATCCGGCGCATTCAAACTCTTGTAGTTCATTACTCGGTCTACCTGTGTCTTTCTCTGTATCTTCTCCATAACTATCTGCGCAAATCTTTCAGCTTCCTCCATGCTTGCATTAGCAACATTTACTACGATTGCGCCACTATTAAATACTACGCTGTTATCTATATTATTTGCGGGCGCTGTTGTGGTTGAAGAATAATTGTTATAAGTGCTTCCACTTACTAAGGGCTGTTCTGAGTAGTAGTTATTAGCTGTCGGAACTACTCTCATTCTATTTCCTATTTCATTTGCAAGAGTGTCTATCCATCCGAGATTATTCTCTAATGGCATTACTGCTTCGGCACCATTCTCACCTACACCAATGATTCTAGGTCTATTGAAAACACCACCTTGAGCATACCAATCAACACTTATTGATGGTATCTGTGGCGGGTCGAGACTCAACTTACCCGAAATCTTAAAGTGCGGGAGTTTAATCTTAGGAATAGGGAACTCACCCGAGAAGAAAGACTTTATCTTCTCGATAGCTGACTGTACGGCAGACACGGCAGTATCCATTATTCCACCTATAGTTGTTCCTACAAGATTGAACTTTTCGGAAACAGTAGAGTATATAGTTCCCAATACTCTGCTAAATGTGCTGAGAATAGTATTTAATGCTCCTGTTATATTACTTACTATTCCAGTAAATGTTGTGACTATAAAACTCACTCCACCTTTAATTAGTGAATTTACAATATTTAATCCCGAAGAAATAAATGTGGTGATAAAACTTCCTATAGAGTTCAGTATTGTGGTTATTCCTTGTAATATGAGGTCTCCATCACCTGTTATCAGACCTGTAATGATGTTTAAAATTCCCGAAACAATATCCATTATCGTTGTGACAAATGAGCCTATGACATTGATTATTGAAGAAACAACGGTCGCGGATATATCCATCATTGCAGTGAAAGCGGAAACAAACATATTCCAAAGAGTGTTAAGCTGTGGAACAGCTATACCCATAATCACTTCACCTATTGCGGAAAGATAAAGGACAACCATCTGAAAGGCTGTACTATTCACTATTGTATCTATTATGGCACTTATGCTCTCTTTTAATGTATTCCACAGACCTATTGCTGATTCTATTATTGGTGCTCCCACTCCACTTAAGGCATCCCATATCTGCTGAAAAGCGGGCGCTACACTCTCAATTATAGCGTTTAGTCCCTCTGTGAAATTACCCACTAAGCTGTCAATTTGTGCGCGGAAATCATCCCAACAGGTAAATGCATAAGCAAAGATACTAGCAAGAACTACTGCAATCACAGCAATAACGGGTGCTGAAAGACCACTAAAGAACCCAAGTACTGATTGCCATACCTCTTGAAGTGAGTTTTGTAGTACAAGCCCTATATTTTTTAATGCATTTCCAAGAAGTTGTCCTATGCTATAAGCAACTCTCTCTACTCGTTCAGAACCAAATAGTATATCTAAGAATAACTCAAAAGCTCCTTCAAAAAGGTTAAATGCTCCTATTGCTAATCTAACTCCTGTTACAATGGCGGGGAAAATTGACTTAATAAGTGCAATCGCGGGTGCTAACATAAGAAGTGCTCCTGCAACATTTCCTATTGTAGCTCCAAAATCATTCCATGCTCCTAAGTCTGCTCCACTAAGCTTAGTAAGAAAATCATTCAGAGAACTTAATAAACTCTCAAAGATAGTTCCGTCTGCTTTCTCTGTAAGTGAATCAAAGAATCCACCTACAGTTTCACTCATCTCATTAAAACCTCTTATAAATCCATCTTTAAATTCGAGGAATCTTGCTTTAACGTCAAGAAATCTTTCAATCAGAGGAAGTAATCCGAGTTCATCCAACTTCTGAAAAGTTTCTGCACTAAGAGTAAATCCATCTTCGGATGCAAACAGTTCACTGAGGGCTTGTCCTACTACAAGTAATTCAGAGAATCCTATTGTAATATTGCTCCAAAAATCTCCCGAATTTCTCAGCAGATTAATTCTCTGCATCATACTGTCAGCATCAAGACTTACTATATCCCTAGCATTATTAAAGGATTCTATTATATTGGCCACAAAACCTGTTACATCAGTTCTTATTCCCGCAAAATCTGTTCCCCATGCTACTGCAAGAGAGCCAAAAAGCAGTGCTAAAGGTGCAAGAGTACTCACGAGGGAAGAAAATCCTGTTGTAAAAGCTGTCATTATAGAACTTCCCGCAAATGTAGAAATAGCATTGGCAAAAGTGGAAAAAGCTCCAACAGCTTTAAATATTACACCCGAAACAACAAGAAATACTCCTGTTAGTGTGCCACCCATAGTTACAAACTTCATTAACTTAGGATGCAATTTCAGAATATCCATTAAATTCTTAGTTGTTTTTACAAGGGTAGATACTAACTTTCCTAAAGGATTGAGGACAGCATTAATTCCTTCCCCAAAGCTCTTAGCAAATGCGTTCATATCGGCATCAGTTATATCAGTTACTAATTCGGCTACTTGAGATAATATTCCTGTATATTTTTCATATACACCACTTTCTTGAGCGACTTTAGAAAGAAAGGTGAATAATTTATCTTCCATACTAGAAATTATCTGTGTAGGAGTACCTTTCATCAACTCAGTTTGTCCTACCATATTCATTTGTTCAAGAAGATTAGCAACTTGTTTACTTCTTTCTTCAATAGTAGCTCCAATGTTTTCTCCTAAAATTTGAGTAATATCAAGAGACGTTCCTGTCTTCAAAAGTCTCTTATTACCTTCTGCTACATACTCACTAATAGCTCCCATTGCGGCTTGAACACCCTCTCCGTAGACATTCTTCATCTGAGGATTAAAAGAAGCTAAATCTGAGGCATAAGCCATAAGAGTTTGACTATACCCTTCTGCTCCTTGTGATGCTTCATAGGTTTTTGTCGCTATCTGTTGAAAGGCATCAATACCTCTAGTTTTAAGTAGTCTTACCATAGAAAGTAAGTCTCTATAGTTAATTGCGCTTTCAGCCGCATAATCTTTGATTTTCTTCATTTCTTCGGACGCTTTTTCAGAACTTCCAAAGAGTGTAGTAAAAGCATTTTGCGCAAAAAATACTTCACTACCAACAGAATTAACACTATTTATAATACCAGAAATAGAGCCGAGGACCTTAGCACCCATTGTAGTGAATGCGTTCCCGACTCTATCTGACATTCGTGCAAGAATATCTAAAGAAGCTGATTGACCTAAACTTCCTAATGAATCTGCACTTCTTTGTGCTATCTGTGATAATTGAGTAATAGAATTACTAGCTCTCTCAATTCCCGCAGTAGCATTGTCTGTGAATGATAAAATTAGTCCTAAACCAAAATCCATAGATACCTCCGATGATATGCTGATTATGATTTAGGTTTCTGTCTCATAGCCTTTCTTTCTGCTTTTAATTGCGCTTTGATTTTATCTACGAACACCCCTCTTTTACTTAATGGCATCTCCCAACATTCTGTTGCGCCCCAATGATAAAAGTATGCGAGAATATGAATCTCATCAATAGTCATCATTAAGTCCGTGTTCTGAATAATATCATCATGCAAAAAACTCAGAAACTTTGTTAGAAAAAATCAGACTGTCCTACTTCTCCACTTAAAGTTTCTCCGCAGTTAGGGCATTCAACATCAAGAACGGGCTTAATGCCGAATACATTCTCCTTTATCAAATCAACAATATAATCTCTATCCCTCAAAGACATCTCACTCACATTATTCTGAATAACAGGAGTGCCATCATCAAAGGACATGAGCCTTGTCATAAGAACTGTTTCCGCAGAAACATTATTCTTCTTCATAAGTGGATAGATAACTTCACGGTCAAAACCATTAGCGAGTCTGAGTGTTCCTGTCTTGTGATATATTCCCTTTGTATCTTTATACCCCTTGTATGGAAGTTCAAAAGGAATATTCTTTTCTCCTAAGAATGGAGTAATCTCAAACTCATCTATATCCACTTCTGTTGTTATTAGTGTACCACAATTAGGGCATTTGTGAGTAAACTTTACTGTAGCGCCTTTTGAAATCTTTCTTACTCGGGTCATCATGTAGTCAAGATTACCACCTGTAAGGCTACGGATAAGTTCTCCCCACTTTCTCTGCCCGAGTTCTTTCTTCGTGATTGAGCCAAGTGCTACTACTGTTCTCTCAAGTAGAACATTGACAAGCTTTCCGCCATTAACTTTTACTTCTGCTTTGTTAATGGCTTCTTCATCTTTACCGTTCATTTCACGGTAAGAGAAAGTATTGATAAGCTGACCCTCATACTCTTCGGGACAGAGGAGTTCCTCATCTCTCACAATACCATTTTCATCAACAACTACAGAACCCAAATCTTTTCGGTACTCTTCATTCTCAATCTCGTCGATAACTTCCTCAGTACTCTTGCGAACATCATCTGTTTTCTTTAATGCCATAATAAACCTCCGTTTAATGCGTTATTCTGTTATGTAAAAAGTATATATCAAAAAATCCCCACGCACAAGCGAGGGGATTTCTTAGTCTATGCAGTTTTGAAAGTATTTTACAGGAAATACTCAAAAACCATTGTAAGAGTTTCGATGATAACATCATTTGAAGATGCATCGAGGTCTCCGCATTCATACTTGCTGAACCAAGCTTCTGCACATCTGAACTCTTTACGGATGTTTCCAAAGCGGTCTACAATCTGAACCACGACTGTAGTTCTTTTCGCCCTGTTTGTAAAGATGCTCTCATACTGACTCTGTAAGTAAGAATCAGCATACATACCTCTCTCAAAGGTTACATCTCCTACCTTTTCTCTTCCCGGCAATTTGTGTTCATGGTCGAACATATTCTCGATGTAAGTTGCGACTTCCATCTCTCTGCTCAGACCGCCGACTTTCTGAAATCCCACCTGTGATGGAATGCCGGGGATTGAAACTCTGAATCTGAATGCCTGTAATGGGTCAGCTTCAAAGGAACGAACTGCCTCAGCATTTATGGAAATATTCTTGATGAAATTATAAAGCTTATTCATTTCTCTACCTCCTTATGCTGATGCGTTAGCCATGTTATGTGCTAACCTAAAGACGATAAATTCTGCGGGCTTCTGAGGAGCATAACCAATATCAACATAGAGAATGCCGTTGTCGATTGAAGTCTGTGTATTGTTTGTGCTGTCACATACAACATAATATGCTTCTGCGGGAGTACTACCTTTCAGAACCTTGTTGATTCTCAAGGTCTCAAGGAAGTCTGTACAGGTAGCCCTTACTCTGCTCCAAAGAGCTTCGTCATTTGACTCAAATACTGCGAACTGTGTTCCACGGTACAGAGACTTCTTGATATTGTAATTGATGTGCCCATCACTTACGTATTTCATCTGTGCATCTGAACTCAGACTTCTTGCTCCCCAAACTACAATTCCCGCGCCTGTTTTTGGTACGATGCAGACAACGCCCACAGGGTTAAGCTGTGAAATGTCGGAATCTGTAAGGACTCTTTCAAGTGCAACTGCTCCACGTACAACTGCTTCTGTTCCCGCAGGTGCTTTTCCTACACCTCTCTCACCGATGATTCTTGCAGATACACCCATGTAGAAGCCTGATGGCGGTATCAGCTTGTTTGTCTCAGTGAGTGGGTCATACATATAAATCCAAGGATAGGGTAAAGCACCCGTGAAAGCGCTGATGCTCTTTCTGTAGGTCTTAACAGCCTTAACTTCTGAATTAACTGGCGGGTCAAGAATAGGGAATAACTTATGATTGTCTGCATAAGTCATAATCGCATCATGTACAGCCACAGAAGTCTGTCCGGG
>AUXO017558993.1_pt1 | contig 13808 bp, 12 predicted proteins | sample 768731 | NCBI WGS metagenome assembly AUXO01 (sample SAMN02715735, study PRJNA202380) | gut metagenome | biome: sheep rumen | host: Ovis aries | place: New Zealand: Palmerston North
GAACCTTAGAGGCATTACTGATCCGCAGACCTATCTGCAGAAGATCAAAGAGGACGGTTATGCAACTTCCAGCACATATGTCGTAAACTGCATGCGGCTTGTGAAGGAGTGGAATCTGGCACAGTATGATACCGGAAAGAAGGCCAGGACAGCGCAGGACTATCTGAAGGTCTTCAGGTCCTGGGTGGGATTTTCCGAGGCCAACGGTAAGTTCAAACAGATCATTGACATCTACAATTCCCACACACCGCTGGCTCTTGGTTATAAGGTCAAGTATACGGATGAATGGTGTGATACAACAGTATCTGCTGCAGCGATCCAGGCCGGCATGGCAGACCTGATCGGAACGGAATGCGGCTGTGAGAGGCATATTGCTATCTTCAAAAAGCTGGGCATCTGGATTGAGGACGGTACCATCACTCCGAAACCCGGATACATCATTGTCTATAACTGGAACACCAGGACACAGCCCAATGATGGCTTTGCGGACCATATCGGTGTCGTCGATTCTGTAAAAGACGGAATCATCACCTGTATCGAAGGCAATAAGGGCGAGGCAGTCGGCTACAGGTCAATACCTGTCGGATGGGGCTATATCAGGGGCTATGCCGCGCCTAAGTACGATGAGGAAGAAGAGACAGCCCAGGCAGAGGTTCTTGCAGCATCTGCTCCTGCTCCCGAAAAGAAGTCCGGAGGAATCAGCAAAGACCCTTCCTGGGAAGGAAGAGTAACTGCGTCTGCCCTGAACGTCAGGATCTGGGCTGGTATCCGCTATCCCAGGATCAAGACTTATCCGACCATTGCCAGAGGAACCAGAGTAGAGGTCTGTGACAGCGTTAAGGCCTCTGACGGCAGTACCTGGTACTATATTCGTATCGCCGGCAGAATCTACGGATTTGTACACAGCGATTATATTTCCAGGGCTTGATGACTTAGAGTTAACTAAGAAACTAATATAGTCGACTTCTGCGAAAACCATTGATTTTTCTTTTATTTCTGCGATAATTCGAGTGCCGCGCGGAGAACAGTTAACAACTAAATTTTTTGACAATGGAGGAACTGTATGAAAAAAGCGATAGGCACCAGTAATGAAATGGAAGAGGTGCTGGGAGCTCTGAGTGGCTATCTGGAAACACTGGATGAGATCGAGGTTCTTTATTCTTCAAAACGGGGATATCTTGTGCTCCGATGGAACTCTGTTGGGAGGGACTGTTATGGTATTGACTCTGTGAAGGACCCGGAAGAGCTGGCACTGTATATTTATGGAGAGCTGATTGAACGGATCACAGTGGAAACAAAGACCGACCATAACCTGAAGAATATGGACTTTGATGAACTGGAGCTCAACGAGGCAAAGGCGATCACGAGAAAGTTTCTGAAAGTGTTGCCGGAAAAGGTGAGAGACCTGATCAGTGGAAAACTGGATCCTGATACGGGGTTGCTTCCGTTTATCGGGAATACCGTAGAAAGCCTTCTGGGATAAAAGAAACTAAATACAAGCATGTGGCTGCTGTGGGAAATGGTCCTGCAGCAGCCATTTTTATTATGGAGGAATTATGAGCAAATTACATTTCATTGACTACGTCCAGTATTACTGGTGGGGAGATGCTACGCTCCTGGAGTCTGCAGGAAAGTACCTGCTGATGGATACCTGCCATGAGGATGGAACCTATGTCATCAGATACTTGAAGGACCATAGTGTGAAGGAACTGGACCTTTATATCTCCCATGACCATCACGATCACTGGGGCCGGGTCATATATTTCATCGAGCATCTGAAGGTCGGAAAAGTCTATCTCCCTGTCGATATGCAGGGCGGCAGCACGGCAAAGAAGATCGTGGCGGCAGCAAAGGCGAGAGGGGCCCAGGTCATCTATCTGAAGAAAGGGTCCATCTTTACTTGCGGCAACTGGAAGTTCACTGTGGTCTTCCGGAGGGGCAAGGGATACCCTAACCCCAGGTCCCTGGTCCTTATCGGAGAAGGGGACGGCGTCCGGTTCTTTACGGCCGGAGATCTGTCTGCGGAGGGTGAAGCCGACCTTCTGGCTTCCGGAGCCGATATCCATGCGGACATCTATAAGTTCTCCCATCATGGGGACGGCGCCACCAACTCCGAGGCCGTGATCAGGAAAGTGGATCCTTCCATCGCTGTCTGCAACTGCAACGGGGAGAGCAAGTCTGTATTCCGGTCCTGGGCCGATCAGGCATACAGGAGGGCCGAGAAGTATGCCAACATCTACTCGGTCCGCTATAACGGTACGGTCATCCTGGAATGCAGGAACGGCGTGATCTATCCGTCTGCAGAAAGAAACATGGTCACGCAGACCTATAGCGGGAAGACCATGCAGTTCTGCGATAAGGCAAAAGTCCTCTGGAGGGGGAACTGTCTGAAGTTTGAAAAGACGGACATGGACCTGGCCGTGGAAGTCATGCTGGGACTTCACGGCAGCGGGACGGCCAGGAAGAAGAGCCTGGGAGAGCGGTTTGATGCTGTTCAGAAGCAGATATCCCTTATTCTCAGGGACAGGGAGGCCTATATCTGGGCTGTAGCGGATTATGCCCTGAAGGACTATGCAGGACATGGAGAGGATCGGAAAAAGCTCCTGGGAGGCATATATGAAGAGGTACAGCTAAAAATAAATGCCGTGGTAAGGGCAGCACGGATGATCTGTGGCCCTGTTAATCCTTACGGAAATGGCGAGGAACGGAGAGAAAAGCTGGAGAAGGAGGGACTGCCATACTCCATAGTCCAGGGGTACATTGACAGGAAGAGAGAAGAGCTTCTTGAATGATAAGAAATCAGTTGTAATTGTTTGATATGTTAACACTTAGCCATTAAACAAATCCTGCGTTATAATTTATAATTAGTTTGTGATGAGAGAATTATGTTATCATCCAAGTATTATAATCGAACAGGAGGCTTTGTTATGGAACGGAAAAATAAAAATCTTTCGCCTTCAAAGAACAAAGAAAGAACTGAAAATTCGATTAAAGATTCCAAGGCTCAATTTATTGAAAAATATGCTCCGGAGACAGAAGAGATAAAGCGCCTTAATGAAATGATTAAATTAAATCATGACATCCGTAATCAGATGATTAGATTTTCTTACACAACTGTTTTTGCGGTTTTGGCAGCAGCATTGGCGATAAAGGATGTAAGTACTCCCCTTACGTTTTTGTTTCTTATGCCGTTTGCAATTATGATCCCTTTTCAAGCGAGAATATCTTATTACAGATTAGATGAGGCACATATTAGAACCTACTTAACACAGTTTGCCTCTCAAGATGAAAAATATAGGCTTTTTTGCCGAAAAGGTTATTATGAAGATTTAGGAATAAACGAGGTCGTGTATAAGACAATTGCATGGCTCGTAAATCATGAATTAGTTGTACTAAGTATTTCAACTACTATGATTTTTTATCTGAAATACTTTCTTACATTAACGAATTGGACCGGCAAGAGTGTTGCATTAGGAATTTGTGCTCCGCTTCCCTTATTATTAATAGTATGGGTTTTGTCGAGTGCAACATACTCCTATATAGATATGGTAAATAACTTTGAGTGGACAATCAAAATATTAGAAGAAAAGAATTAATAGTGGTAACGGAGATTTCTTTATAATTTCGATTTATTATTGAAAAGCCTGTGGGACTTCACCTGCAGGCTTTCTTTTTTGGCTTTTCATGTCGAATATGGGCATGTCAAGGGAGGGTTTGACTTGCTATAGTCGGGGGCCAGAGTTAATATACGACACTACAAGGAAAGGAGTGACCTGCGTGGGTATCACAGTCATAAAGGCAAATAACAAAGTAAAGGGCCACCTGCGCGTGGCGGCATACTGCCGTGTATCGACAGACAGCGATGAGCAGGAGGCTTCCATCGAGAACCAGATCAGGCGCTATAAGGAGCTGATCGAAAAGGATCCATCCTATGAATGTGCTGGTATCTTTTATGATCAGGGCATCTCCGGATTTAAAGAAAAGCGTCCGGGATTCCAGGAGATGATGGATGCGGCCAGGGCAGGAAAGATAGATCTGATCATAACAAAGTCCATAACGAGGTTTGCGAGAAACACCGATACCATTCTGAAAGCTACGAGAGAGCTGAGGGAGATGGGTATCGGTGTTTTCTTTGAATTGCAGAACATCAACACCCTTACCCAGGAAGGTGAACTGATGATGACGGTCTATGCTGCCTTTGCCCAGGGCGAGAGCGAGACCTACAGGGACCTGGCCAGGATCGACAAGCGCAGACATTTTGAAGAAGGAATGCCCCAGTACAAGCTCGGTAAGGCCTTTGGATACAAGAAAGGCGCCAAGGAAGGAACCTTCGAGATCGTCCCGGAAGAGGCAGCCATCATCAGGCAGCTCTATAAATGGGTCAAAGAGGAATACGCACCTGGCACCATCCTGAAAATGGCCAAGGCGGCTGGTTTCCGCACACGAAACGGAAAGGACCTGCAGCTGCAGCATATTTATTTCATAGTCCAGAATGAGATCTACAAAGGCGATTACGTCATGCAGAAGTACTTTATCGACGATGAACGGAAGAAGCGGATCAACCGGGGAGAGCTTCCCAGCTGGTACATAGAAGACGACCATCCCGCCATCGTAACGAAAAAGCTTTGGGCGGAAGCGAACGCAGTCATAGAAAAACGGGCAGAGGAAAGGACGCAGCATTTGAAGATCCTTCCAATGACTGAGGAGAATTATCCTTATAAGAATAAGCTCCACTGCGGGTACTGCGGGGAAAGGCTTTACAGCCAGAAAACGAGATCTGGCGCTCAGTACACCTTCTACTGTCCGAAAAAGAATAAGAAAGCCGGTGAATGCTGCCAGGGGATCACAGTTTCTCAGAAGGTGGTGGAATCCTGGGGAGAGATCACCGAGAACATCTATATCACCATGGACCCGGATAAGCCCATCCCAAAGCAGTACAGCATCATGAAAGAAAGTACCTGGAAGAAGCGCCACAGTAAGAAAAATTACCTGGAGGAACTGAAACCGTACACAAAGGAAAATCACCACTATTACAAACGTATTTTCTGCGAGAAGTGCGGCTTCCCGCTTTACCGGATAAGACGCACTGACGGTAGGGTAGAGTTCAGATGCGGTGGCAGGTCGACATATAAAAGCGGATTTTGCAGCGGCATGGTCGTCCCAGAGGAGGTCCTGGACAGGCTTCCGAAGCGGGATGGATATTTCATTTTAAGAGAGGAACTAAGAGATGGGGAAAAACATTACAGTTATTCCTGCACAGGAAAGAAACCTGAGAGGAAAGAAAAACCAGTTGGGGTCGAAAAAGATCAGGGTGGCAGCATACTGCAGAGTATCGACAGACCGGGAGGAGCAGCTTAATTCCTTCGAAAACCAGGTGGATTACTATACCAAATACATCAACGAGAACCCGGAATATGAAATGGTCGATATCTACTCGGATGAAGGCATCAGCGGCACCAATACGAAAAAGCGAGACGGCTTCAACAGAATGATCGCGGACTGCGAAGCCGGAAAGATCGACCTGATCATTACAAAGTCCATTTCCAGATTCGCCAGGAACACCCAGGACTGTCTTTCCTACTCAAGAAAGCTCAAAGGCCTGGGGATCGGGATCATCTTCGAAAAGGAGAACATCAACACGATGGATGCCAGCGGAGAACTGCTTTTCACCATACTCAGTTCCCTGGCCCAGGAAGAGTCCAGGAACATTTCAGAGAACAGCAAATGGGCCCTCCGGCATAATTACCGGCAGGGCATCGTCCGCGTGAACACGAAGGGCTTTATGGGGTACGATGCGGATAAGGACGGAAACCTTATCATCAATCCGGAGCAGGCTAAGCTCGTCCGCAGGGTCTTCAGAGAGTTCGAAGAAGGCTGGACCCCTAATGAGATAGCCAAGAGACTCAATGAGGATAAGATCAAAGGCGTTAAAGGAAGAGCCGCATGGGACGGGTCGACGATCCGGGGGATGCTGACCAATGAGAAATACAAGGGAGATGCCAGGCTTCAGAAAACATTCACCCAGGATTACCTGACCAAGAAGCGGGTAAAGAATGAAGGCCAGGTCGAACAGTACTACGTTGAGAATTCGCATCAACCGATCATTCCCAGGGATGAATGGGATGCAGTCCAGTTGGAGCTTGCCAGGAGACTTGCCTACTGTGAAGAAGTTAGGATCGCCCACTTCGGAAACATGAGGAATTTGAGCGGTTTTACTTCCCGGTGTGTCTGCGGAAAATGCGGTAGGGTATTTGACAGAAAATTCTGGTCTCACCGGATCGATTACTTCTGGTCCTGCGCCAACAGAGAAGCTAGAAACGGCAGGATCTGTGATGCAGACCATGCTAAAAATGAGGACCTCAGAAAGGCTTTTGTCATCGCCTGGAACAGCGTCGTAAAGGACCGTGATAAGCTGATGCCTACATGGGAAGAAATGAAGAAATCTGGGGATCCGCTGCAGAGGCTCAGGGCCAAGCAGATGATCGAGCTGACGGCCCAGGGGCCTCTTACCAGAGAACTGCATGAGCATACCCGGATGGTGCTTGAAAGGATCGTGGTCCACAGCAAGAGGCACTTCACGGTCCGGTTCCTGGACGGCACTGCCAAAGAAGTATGTTTAACTGAATAAAAAAGGATTTATGGCACTTCTTCATATGAGGGGGTGCCGCTTTTTTTATGGTTTCGTAAGACTATAGGTGGTACAATTCAAAAGGGAATCCTTTGTCTTAAAATGGTCCGTGGTCTTTATTGGAAAGGGGCAAAAACATGGCAGAGTATCAAAACAGCAAAGCAGCGACATTTGATCATAAAAAATATGGAATAGGAAAAGCAGCCTCCTTCCTAACCGCTTATGCTGGAAAAAAGTATATTGCTCCGGAAAAAGCAGGTAATCAGGCAGACTATATGTCGCAGGTGAAACAACGGGGGCAGGAAGCTCGCCAATTATTCATTGATTTTATCAAGGATGCGATAAAGGATATTCCTGATTTTGAATATGTGTCCTGCTCAAATTGGATGAATCAGGGCCAGGTTGTCCAGAGATATATCTGGATTGAACTAAAGAGAAAAGAGTGGAAGAATTATCCAAATAGTGTTTCGGTCTCCATTGAAAAATTGTGGGATGAGATTTGTATTACTGTCAGGGCAGAAACTAAGGATACTGCTAGTAAAGAGGAAGATTTTAAAAAGCAGTTTCGCTTGCTTGATTGCAGAATGCTTGATGGTATGACCTATCTGCTAATAGATCAAAATGGTAAACACTACTATTATGAAACGGATACGGATAAAGTCAGAAAGCGTTGCGATTCTGGAGAGATCCGTAAACTGGAAGTCATCGAAGTAATTAAGCAGCTCACGCGAGATGAAAACGCGATTCTTGAAGAAACGAAAAAGGCAATAAAAGAGATCTATCCGTTATATGAATATGTGATGACTGATGATGAGAAGCCAGCAGAAGATGAATGGTGGCCGAGCCTTGAGGAATATGATCCCGGGATTACGGCCAGTGAGTATGTAAAGTACTTTACAACCGAAAGCATAGTAAAGCGCACCTGGCTGGAGGCGCTGTATGAGCTGTATCAGATGCCGGATCATGCAGGAACTTGTAAACAACTAGGTGACCGGTACGGACATTTGCCTTCACACTATATCAGTTACTTTTCATCAGCGGGGCAAAACATACAGAAAGAAACGGGAATCGGTAGCCCTAAGGATGATAAAAACGCTAAGTGTTGGCCGGTGTTATTCCAAGGCAGGAGCAGCTCTGAAGGCTATTGCTATAGGATGCGGGAGCCGGTTCGAGAAGCCATTGAAATGCTAATCGAAGACGGCGCGTTTAAAAAAGTGGAGAAAGAAAACATGATTCAATTCGGTCATAATATGATTTTATACGGCCCTCCCGGTACCGGAAAAACATACAATTCAGTAATATATGCAGTTGCTATTTGTGATGGAAAAACACTGGAAGATGTAAAGAAAGAGTCATATCCAGATGTTCTGAACCGGTATAGGGAGCTGCAGGATGCCGGAAGGATCGAGTTCACGACTTTCCATCAATCCTATGGCTATGAGGAATTCATCGAAGGTATTAAACCCAAGATGGACTCAGACAGTGATACTCTTCGTTATAGCATAGAAGATGGCGTATTCAAAGCATTCTGCAAGCGAGCGAAGGCTGTAAAAGTCCAGGCCACTGGTGGGTCTTTGATGAAGGAAGAGCCCAGAATCTGGGGCATGATCCTTGGTGGCACCGGGATGACGGAACTGAAAAAACAGTGCTTTGCCAATAATGAGATCCGCCTTGGATGGAGCGAAGTCGATGACGATGATGTGGATGGCGATTTTGTGGGCGATGAAAAAGTATCATGGAACGCAAAGCACATGGTTTTCGACTTCAAAAACACCATGGAGATCGGGGACATTGTTGTTATCGAAAAGAGCAGCAAGAGTATCGATGCCATTGGTGTGATTACCGGTGAGTACGAGTATGATGCGTCACAGGGGAGATATCCTCGAAAGAGAGATGTTGAATGGCTGGTAAAAGATATTGATCAGGATATGGTGCCTTTCTTGCCCAACGGTAGAAAACAGCTTTCACGTTTCTCGCTGTTTGCGTTTGATTATATTGGGATGGAAACAATCTCCCAGATCCTTAGTGAGAATACATTTGATCCTGTTGTCGAAGTGGAGCAGGAGACAAAACCGTATGTATTCATTATCGATGAGATTAACCGCGGCAACATTTCAAAGATATTTGGCGAGCTGATCACCCTGATTGAAGTTACAAAACGGGCCGGCGCTCCAGAAGCAATGGAAGCAGTGCTTCCTTATTCCGGAGTACCTTTTTCTGTACCCCAAAACGTATATATCCTCGGAACAATGAACACTGCGGACCGCTCCATTGCTCTTATGGATACGGCTCTTCGTAGAAGGTTTGAATTCACAGAGATGATGCCAGACTCAGAGGTTCTGGAGAGTTTCGGCGTTGGCACGATTAAAGTCGATGGTGTGGAATTAAAGGTTGCAAAAATGCTGGATGTGATGAACGATAGAATCACGTATCTCTTTGATCGGGAGCATACCATCGGACATGCATTCTTTACAAAGCTGGCAGATGACACTTCTATCGACACGCTGGCAGGTATCTTTGAAAAGAATGTTATTCCGCTGCTTCAGGAATATTTCTATGAGGATTATGAGAAGATCCAGCTGGTGCTTGGCGACAATGCGAAAGAGGACGAGTTTAAGTTCATATTGGATAAGAAAGTGGAAGTGAAACAAGTCTTTATGGGGAATCCCGATATCGATCTTCCACCGAAAGGATACAGTATCCAACACTCCGCATTTAGAAAACTACAGAGTTATAAACTAATTGGCAAGGATCTTTAATGGGAGACGATTATGGTAAATTTGGAGTCTTACTGGATGAATAAAAAAGAGTGGTCGCATTTCGAGGATGGCCGTCTGGTAGTAAATGACGATGCCCCAGAAGAAGCAAAAAAAAGTTATAGGAAATACCTGGACCAGCTTGCTGATATTGACCAGAGAACGAATAGAACCCTTGTGATCCCAAAGAACCAGGCGGGGATAGATGATTATGAGGATAATGACGCAGATTGGTCCCGCGGGGATTATGAAACGGAGATCCTGAAGGTATTTAATATCCCATATGATGAGTACTGCGTGATTAGGAAGAACTTGCCCATTGAAGACTACTTGGCAGAGGATTCGTGGAGGATGTATGATGCGGAGATTGAAAAGTATATATCCCTGTTATGGGAGAAAGGACTGAAAGTGCCGCGCCTGCTCTCTGCACTAACCGAAGCGTTAGGATACCACACATTTGTTGAGTACATTGAAGAAAATATCTTGTAAGGTGCTGTATGGAAAAACTTCTGGAGGTAAGGGAGTTCGATAAGATTTCCTGTAACCCGGATTTCAAAACTGAATATGCTTACCTACCAGAAAAAGTCTTTCGGGATTTTGAAGAGTTCATTCATGCCTTCGCTGGCGATGAAGAACATGCGGATGCATTGGAATTCTTGAAAATAGGCTACCGCAGGAATGTGGGTGACATTATCTCGGTGAGTAATTACGTGGGTCTGATCCAGATGCACAGCGGGTATCAGATCCAGGTACTTCCGAAGATCGACTTCGGCGATCCGGCTGTCAACGATAAGGAAGAAACCAAGAGGGTGTTTCTCCGCATGCTCCGCAGCATGAAAGACTTCCCGAGTAAAGTCTTTAATGAAGCAAATCTGAGAATGGATCGGATGACGCTTTATGAGATCTTCATCAATATGTATTTGCAGGAAGTCCGAACACTGGTAAAGCATGGAATAAAATCCGCATATGTTGCGAGAGAAGACAACCTGGGTTTTTACAAGGGTAAGCTCGTCGTCAGTGAGCAGATAAAAAGAAACGTTGCTCACCAGGAACGTTTTTTTGTTCGATACGATGAGTACCTGGTCGACCGGGCAGAAAACCGACTTGTAAAGGCGACGCTTCTTAAGCTCCAAGGGATTACTGCCAGCGCAGAGAACCAGAAGGAGATTAGACAGCTGCTCACGGCATTTGAGATGGTGAGCCCATCGATAAACTATCTGAAGGACTTTTCCAAGGTTGTGATTGATAGGAATACGAAGGACTATGAGATGCTGATGCGGTGGTCCCGGGTATTTCTTTTGAACAAGAGCTTCACGACGTTTTCTGGCGGACATAATGCGAGAGCACTGTTATTCCCGATGGAAAAAGTATTTGAATCCTATGTAGCGCAGCAGCTAAAAAGAGTTCTGGCCGATTTGGATTGGGATGTTGCTACTCAGGACAAGGGGTATTATCTGTTTGATTCACCGCGACAGTTTGCGCTGCGGCCTGACATCGTAATTAAGAGAGATAATGGCTCTATCGTGATCTTGGATACGAAGTGGAAGAGCCTCGTAGATAACTCCAGGATCAACTACGGTATATCACAATCCGATATGTATCAAATGTATGCATATGCCAAGAAATATGAAAACAGGCTTGGGATTCCAGAAGTATGGCTCCTTTATCCGATCACAAATGAAATGAGAGGCCACTCTGAGATATCGTTTCATAGTGATGATGGCGTGAACGTCCGCCTATGTTTTGTAGATGTTGCAGATATTGAGAATAGCCTTTTAGATTTACGTAAACGGTTGATATAAGGAAGTGCTGATATGAGCTTTGTGTATGCTGAAAAAAGAACTGTAATCGATCAGGAATGCATATTCATTCATTGCGATACAAAGATAGGACTCCCTGACGATGCAAGATCTAATTTCTCTGTTGAAGAAATAAACCTGATAAAAAGGTACGGGATAGTCAAATTCTCAATCCTTGGAGAAACAATGAGTATTGCCTTTGCTGGTAACAAGATTTTCCTGGCTGCAAAACTGTTTTCTCAACTTTATGAGATGAAAACTTTCTCTGTGGAAGAAGCTATAGAGCAAGCATATGCTGTTCACAGCAGTGCCGATCATTACTCTGATATAGAGTTTATTATTTGTAGTGCTGATAACAGCGTCTTACGAATGGATTGCATAAAAAATGGAAGCATTCAGAACAACTGTTCTTCTGCATGGCTTGGATCATATGATGCATTTCGTGAGTTTCAGAGGATACGGACTTTAGATTCTTCAAGAGCACCTGCAGAAATGACGGATAGCGCATTTGATAGTGTTATTCGAGGTTGTAAGGATGATTCAGTAGGACTGTTTCACATTTCAGCCAGTTACCGACCCGATCTCAAATGCTTTTGGTATTCGGAGAAGTCTGTATTCTATGGTGGCAAGGATCAAATTGTAAATCCGGGAGAAACTATCAAATTCTTCCTGAATCCGAGTGATGGAGGATTCTCATACCATCAGTGTCCTTGTAATTTTGAAAGCCTGATTGTGAAGATTGACCAGATGGAACCCATGATACTCTACAGTAGAGGCCATAGGCTAACAGAGTCGGATCATAATAATATTAATCTTTTCGGATTAATGCTGCCAATGCTGGTCAGGCAGAAAGAAAACGGTGAGATTGTCCGATGCTAAGAGAAAGTAAAAAAGGAATTAAAGAACAAGCCGATTACAAATCCATTGATTCAAGATGTGATAAGAAGAATGGAAGCAAAAAATTCTGGATTAGTTAAGAAATAATAAGAGGTCAAGATGATGGCATTTAAACCTCCGTTTGAAGTGGGAGCAGTAGTCTCCAATGCTGTAATGACAGAAGCTTTTAAGGTTGGCAATATGGGCGGTATGCGCCGCTCAAAGACAACCGGCACATTGGTGCTTATTAGTGATAACACAAAGGGTCTGTATAGCGACAAGTGGAATAAAGGTATTCTGCATTATACCGGGATGGGGAAAATCGGAGATCAGGCTTTAGATAAGACTCAGAATAAAACACTGGCGGAATCAAAAGAAAACGGTGTTGAGGTCCATCTCTTCGAAGTAAATGAGCCGGGGAAATATACATACACCGGTGTAGTGGAGCTGGCCGGAAAACCATATCAGGAGACTCAGCCTGATGATAATGGAAATCCCAGAAAAGTATGGATGTTTCCATTGAAGAAGATTTCAGAGGTGAAGGTGGTACCGGGTAAGGAACCAGAGCCGGAAAAACTGGTAGATGAGCCGGAACCGGATAAACAATTTGATGCTAATGGTGTAACCGAGCAATCCACTGTTTATCATAATAAGTTTGGAGCTGGTATCGTCACCCAGATCACTGAAACAAAGATATATGTGGAGTTTGGAGGTCAGCAAAGAATATTCCTGTATCCGGATGCATTCGAGAAGGGATGGCTTACTCTTTGATAGTTGAAGATCCTATTGTTGCAGTAATTATGGAGATAACAATCAATCAGGACCCGGTACAGTTTCCGGATAAAATAGAAGATGATTTTGGGCTGTTTTCGGATCTGATCCTTGAGAAGCTATGAATCTGCGAGCCATTTATTTGCTCGACGGATAATTGTTACAAAACTGAATTGACGGCTCGGGTGTGAAAGAAATTGAAATGAATAATACAAGAAGAAGTGAACTAAGGATATTTTAAACAATGATTTACATTGATGCGAAAAAGATCATAGAAACCCGCATTGCTGAGAGTATGGGCTTTGAGAAATATAAGCAGATCATGGTAATGGTCCGTAAGATAAATGTTTCCAAAGACCCGGTTTTCCAACGGACTTTTAATGCATTTTACCGAGTACGTAGGAATTCGGAATGGCGGAAAACATATTATGATCTGTTCGAAAAGGCAAAAGGCAGCAGTCCTTCCTTTGAGTTCATTATTAGGACAATGTATGAAGCTACCGGGAATATCGAAGCCTCGTTCTCCAGTAAAATGCTGGCGACGATCAATGCTGATATGCCGATTTGGGATCGCTATGTCGTACAGAATTTGTGCCTGCATATGAAAGGCAGATCAAAAGAAGATCAATTGAATTGTGCTATCGATCTCTATGACCAGATGATCAGATGGTATGATGGTTTCCTTCAGACTGAAAACGGAAGGGACTGTATCAGGGAATTCGACCGAACATTGCCGGGATATGCATGGATGAGTGATGTGAAAAAGATAGATTTTTACCTTTGGAGCCTTCGAGACTAAATCGCAGTTTAACGTGTGGGCAAAACTTTACCCCAGGGGTAGCAATACTCCCTGGGGTACGTTAATGGGGTAAGAATCACAAGATATAGTTGTAATTACATTTTGCACCACTATATCTAGTCCAACGGGCGTTGACGCCACCGTGTTCGACAAATGAGAAGAGGCCCGGAAATGGCGTA
>AUXO012678396.1_pt1 | contig 13805 bp, 11 predicted proteins | sample 768731 | NCBI WGS metagenome assembly AUXO01 (sample SAMN02715735, study PRJNA202380) | gut metagenome | biome: sheep rumen | host: Ovis aries | place: New Zealand: Palmerston North
ATGACCCCCGAACAGCAGGACGCCATCATCCAGACCATCAAGGAATGCTTCGAGTAAGGTTGTGAAGGTACGGAAAAAAAACTTTTGATGGATGCTTACTAATGGGACTTTCTGTTTTTTCACTTGAGCAATCAGAACAATGGGACGCAATTGTACGTACCTTTAAAAATTATGATGTTTATTGGCTTAGCGGTTATGTAAAAGCTTTTAAAATTCATGGTGATGGTGAACCGCTTTTGTTTTTTTATGAAGGTGATTGCACTCGGGGTATAAATGTGGTTATGAAACGTGATGTCGCAAAAGACCCTCGTTTCTGTGAAAAAATAGAAGAGAATAAATACTTTGATTTTGCAACACCGTATGGTTATGGTGGTTGGATTGTAGAAGGTGATAAAACAGAAGCCCTGTTTGACGAATATCAAAAATGGATTTCAAGGAATGGAATTATTAGTGAATTCGTTCGCTTCCACCCAATTGTAAAAACGCATGAGGCTTGCGTCAACTTTTATGAAGTAATCCAACTTGGTGAAGTCGTTCACATGGATTTATCCTCTCCCGAGGGTATTTGGGAAAATATCATCGGGAAAAACAAGAATATGATTCGCAAGGCTATCAAAAATGACATTAAAATTTACAATGGTCGCTTTGCTGAAATATATGAGAAATTCCGCGTAATTTACAATAGCACGATGGATAAGGATAATGCGGAGTCGTATTATTATTTTGCCCCAGAATTTTATACTTCGATTCTAGATGATTTACCTCAGAATGCACAAGTGTTTTGGGCCGAAAAAGATGGCCAAGTCATTGCGGCTTCTATAATGATAGCTGCAAACGGACGCATGAATTATCACTTGTCAGGATCGCTTCGTGAGTTTAGTTCACTTGCACCATCTAACCTTTTGCTTTATAAAGCCGCACTTTGGGGCTACTCAAATGGTTATAAAACATTTTACTTGGGTGGCGGCGTTGGTTCTGGTGAAGATAGCCTATTCAAGTTCAAAAGAGCTTTTTATAAGGGCGACTTAAATCATTTCTACATCGGCAAAAAGATATATGATACCTCTATATACGAGTATCTGACACAACTAAGGGGTGAAATCAAATCATCATTCTTCCCGAAGTATAGGGCTATTGACTAACGAGATTCTTCATGTATAAGTTGTTTCTAAAAAGATTCTTCGATATTGTTCTGTCTGCAATAACTTTGGTAGTTATCGCAATTCCAATGGCTGTGATTGCCGTTGCCATTAGAATTGATTTGGGTTCTCCAGTCATTTTTCGCCAACAAAGAATAGGAAAAAATGAGAAACCATTTATGCTATTGAAATTTCGCAGCATGAGAACAGCTTTTGATAAATACGGGGTCCCACTGCCAGACGAACAGAGACTTACTTTGTTAGGCAAAACTATAAGAAAATTAAGTCTTGATGAATTACCTTCGCTAATAAACATTTTGAAGGGGGATATGTCCATTGTGGGACCAAGACCTCTTCCAACCAATTATTTGCCCTGGTTTAAAGATGACGAAAGAATTCGTCATCAGGTTCGTGGCGGATTGACTGGACTCGCTCAGGTTAATGGAAGAAATACATCAAAATGGGAAGAACGTTTTAAATATGACGCAGAGTATGTCAGGAATATCTCGTTCATGAACGATTTAAAAATTGTACTGAAAACGATAAAAGTTGTTTTTGAACATAAGGATATTGGTGCTAGAGGTGTTGATGCTCCACCAGATTTTCATGTTTACAGGTCAGGACTGTCGGAACAAGAATTAGTAATGAGGGAAAAAGGATTATGAAACAAAAAAAATTATTGATGCTTAATGCAAGTGATCATGAAATTCCCTTTATTCTTGCAGCAAGAAAACTTGGTTTTTATGTGATAACGACCAGCACCAAGAGCGAATATGCTGGACATCGATATGCCGACCAGTATATATCGGCAAATTATAATGATTACGATGAGATGATTGACCTTGTAAAAAGGGAAAATATCGACGCAATTTCTCAAGGAACAACCGATGACTGCGCTTTGTCTGCTGCTTATGTTGGCGAAAAATGTGGATTGAAAGGCCATGACACTTACGAGAATGCGTTAATCATCCATAGAAAAGATTATTTCAAGTCTTTTGCTGAGAAAAATAAAGTTCTTACACCTATTTCTAGAGCATACACAAACATAGAAGATGCGTTTGCAGCCAAGAATACGACTGATTTTCCGTGCATCATCAAACCAACTGATCTTGCTGGTGGAATTGGAATAAAAATTGCGCAAAATGCGTCTGATTTTGACGAATGTGTTCGTGATGCTTTCAATAAGTCTAAAGCTAAACATATCGTTATAGAACCGTATGTTAGTGGTACACTGCATAGCTTAAACACCTTTATTGTAGACCAAAAGGTAAAATCGTATTGTACCGCAAACGATTATTCTTATTTGAACAAGTATTTGACTAATTCAGGTTCCTCTCCGGCTGACAATTGGGAATCCGCTATTAAAATTCTCATTCCAGAAACGGAAAGAATTGCAAGCTTGTTAGGTCTTGTTGATGGGCAGCTTCACATGCAATATATAATGCATGAAGGAAAACCCATTATTATTGAAATGATGCGTCGTAACATCGGTAATAACTGGATGACCATGTTGACAGACTCTGTTGGTGTGAATTGGCCAGAATGGGTTATACGCGCAGAAGCCGGTATGGATTGCCATCTGATTCCGGAGCCTCGTCAGGCAAAAGGTCATTTTGGATATCATATGGTGATGGGTTCAAAAAACGGGGTGTTCGAAAAGGTTGTAATAGAACCAGAATTTCAGAAGTTTGTGTACCAATACACCCAATGGGTCGATGAAGGCCATGAAATTAAAAATTTCATGAGTGAAAAGATGGCCAACTTAGTATTCCGTTTTGAAACAGACGAAGAAAAGAACATTTATTTGCCTCGAATAAACAAATTGGTTCATGTAGAATATAAGTGATTTTGAGTGAATTATGAAGAGTGTTGTTACAGTCGGTGTTGTCGGTGCTGGACGAGCATTGGAATTGCATGCCTTTGGTTATAAAAGGTCTAACATTCCTTGCCGTTTAAAAACGGTTGTTGCACGTCGCCCCGAACAGATTAAGTCTGCCATTGAAAAATATGGCTTTGAAAAAGGCTCTACCGATTTTAACGACCTCCTGAATGACACTGAAATTGATGTCATTGATATATGTACACCGCCCTATGTACATAAAGAAGAAATTATCATGGCCATGCGTGCTGGCAAGCATGTTATTTGCGAAAAGCCGATGGTTGGATATTTTGGCCGCTCCGGAGACCCAGAACCGATTGGCGAAAAAGTTTCAAAAAAATTCATGTATGAATGCTTGCTCGAAGATTTGGCCGAGCTTCGTGTAGTTCGCAAAGAAACCGGCATGCGGTTTATGTATGCCGAAAACTTTGTTTATTCGCCTGCAGTTCTTAAGGCTGGCGAAATTATACGAGCCAAAAAGAGTAGAATTCTTTACATGAAGGGCGAAGAGAGTCTGAAGGGATCTAGTTCTCATGTCGCTGGCGAATGGAACAAGACTGGTGGCGGCATCTTTATGAGAAACGGCGTTCACCCTCTTGGTGCTATTCTTTACTTGAAAGAGCAAGAATCTATTTCGCAGGGGCATAATGTAACCGTTAAAAGTGTTGTTGGTGATATGGGATATGCTACAAGACGCCTCTCAGAACATGAACATCGACACATTGCGGCTAAGCCCCATGATGTAGAAGATGCCGGAACCGCAATTATCACTTTTACTGACGGCAGTAAAGCAACAATTATTTCTACAGATAATTTACTCGGTGGTAGTAAGAACTATGTAGAAATATATGCAAATGATACAGCAATCAATTGCCATCTAACGATGAATGACGCTATGGAAACATACATGGTTGATGACGAAGGCATGGATGGGGTGTATCTGTCCGAAATGTTGCCCATAGTTACCGGTTGGAACAAGCCGTTTGTTGCTGACGAAATGCTCCGTGGCTATTGTAATGAAATTGTCGACTTTATGGGGGCGATAATTGAAGATCGCGAACCCGAGGGATGCTTTGATTTAGCGGCCCAAGTCATGAGAGTTACTTACGCTGCGTACTATTCAGATGAAATTGGCCAAAGAGTTGATTTAGTGTAAATGTCCTTGTTTGAGAAAATGATATGGCGATAGCTCCTCTGAAACGAGAAATTGGTAGTGAGTTTTGGAATGTTCCGACTAAAACTCGGAACAGGTTGTTTCCAAAAGACACTCAATGGTATCTGTCGGGACGGAGTGCGTTGCAGGCCATTATAAGTGATTTGAAGGGAATGCATTCTGTCGCATTGCCATCTTGGTGTTGCGATTGCATGATAAAACCCTTTGCCGATGCAGGCTTTGAAATTCATTTTTATTCCGTTTATTGGAATGGTGTTTGTATAGTACAAGATGTAAATTATGACTGCGATGTCTTGCTTGTTATGGATTATTTTGGGTATTCGGCGTACAAGGTTAATTTATCAGGGTATAGAGGCGTAATTATTCGTGATGTAACACATTCCCTTTTTTCGTCTAGTTATTCCGATGCTGATTACTATTTTGGCTCTCTTCGCAAATGGTGCGGTGTATGGACGGGGGGATTTGCGTGGACAAAGGATAATCATAAACTAATTGAAGACTCCACTAGATATGATGATTATGTTGATCTTCGTGAAAATGCAATGAATGAAAAGGCTAAATATATCCAAGAAAAAGCCTCTGTAAACAAGAGCTATCTGAAATTATTTGAAGAAGCTGAAGAAAAATTGGACCATATTGGAGCATCTCCAGCTGCGGATAGAGATGTCTTGATTGCTCAAAAGATTGATAAGAAATTATTGAAAAATAGGCGTCGTGAGAATGCGAAAATTATTAGGGAAAAATTTAAAGAATTGCTTATTTTCCCCAAAATGAATGCTACTGACAGCCCTTTATTTGTGCCGATATTTATTCCTGATGGAAAACGTGATTTGCTCAGGCAGTATTTAATAAAGAATCAAATATATTGCCCTGTTCATTGGCCGATTACTTCATATCACAAGTTGAATAAAAAAACAAGAATGATATACGAAACTGAAATCAGTTTAGTTTGTGATCAAAGGTATGGATTGGAGGATATGTTTAGATTGTGTGAATGTGTAGATTCTTTTTTGAGATACAACTAATCTTTTTGAAAACAAGGCTATTCTTAAATGAAAGATATTGTTATAATTGCAAATTTTGTTGGTGATTTAGATGGCTCTGATAATGTTCGCTTTCCTTATTTAGCGAATTTATTGTGTAAAACAAATAATGTCGAATTAGTGGCATCTACGTTTAATCATGGGACAAAAAAACAAAGAACAACATTATATGATTATCCTTTTAAGATAACACTCCTTGATGAGCCAGGTTATAAAAAAAACATTTGTTTAAAGCGTTTTGTGAGCCATTATATTTGGGGTAAAAACGTTCTTAAATATTTAAAAAAACGTCAAAAGCCAGATGTTGTATATTGCGCTTTACCTTCATTAACAGCTCCAGCAAAGGTTTCTGAATTCTGTAAAAAAAATAATATTCGATTTATCGTAGATATTCAGGATTTGTGGCCAGAAGCATTTCAGATGGTATTTAATATTCCTATTGTGAGCAAATTGATGTACGCCCCATTTAAACATTTGGCAGACAAAGCATACCGAAATGCCGATGAAATTGTAGCAGTCTCTCAAACCTATGTTGATCGAGCAAAATTAGTAAATAAAAAAGGTGCTAAAGGCCTTTCTGTTTTTCTTGGAACCAATCTTGATACATTTAATGAAAATGTCCGGAAAAACATCGAGTTTTTTAAATCAAAGTATCCTAAAACAGATGAAATTTGGTTGGGATATTGTGGGGCTTTGGGAAAAAGTTATGATTTGCCAACTGTTTTTGATGCCTTAAAAATACTTGAAAAAAATAATACTTCTGTACCTAAGTTTATTATAATGGGAGATGGCCCTCGAAAAAAAGAATTTGAAACCTACGCAAAGCAAAAGAAAATAAATGTTTTGTTTACAGGAAAAATTCCTTATGACAAAATGTGCGCTTTACTTTCGATGTGCGATATTGTGATTAACCCAATAGTAGGATTATCCGTCGCTAGTATTATTAATAAACATGCAGATTATGCAGCCGTGGGCAGACCTGTTATTAACACACAAAATAGTCAAGAATATAGAAATCTTGTAAGCTCTTATAAAATGGGCATAAATTGTGAAAATGGAAAAGCTTCTGACATAGCACAGGCTATCGAGCGCTTGATCCTACTTAAGGATTTAAGATTGCTTATGGGAATTAATGCATGTAAGTGTGCTGAAGAAAAATTTGATAGAATGAAAAGTTATAGCGCTTTGGTCAATTGTATTCTTTATTAGAAGAGGTGTAAATGAATATTCTATATTTGTCACATCTTTGTGGAGAATCATACGCCGGGCCAACCTATAGTGTTCCAAAACAAATTGAGGCCCAATCTAAAATTGATAATGTGTTTTGGTATAACGCAACAAAATCTGGATGTCAAAAATGGAAAAGCTTGTCGTACTATCATGATTTAAATGAATATCCAGAAGAATCAATATATGCGTTGCCAGAGCCCTTTAATCATCCAGATCTTGTTGTTGTAGAGCTCTTTTATAATATGACTTTAAGTAATTTGCGTAAAGAGCTTGTATCCGGGAAGATTCCATACATCATTATTCCGAGAGGAGAGTTAACCAAGCAGGCGCAAAAACGAAAGAAAATAAAAAAAAAGATTGCAAACATTCTATTTTGCAGAAAATATGCACGCAAAGCGATTGCAATTCAATATCTGACAGAACAAGAATATAGAGATTCTGGAGATTGTTGGAATAACAACCATTTTGTGATTCCCAATGGAATCAATATTCCCGAAAGGGAGAAAACGAGCTTTAGCAATGCTGGAATCAAATGTGTGTCAATAGGAAGAATTGAACCCTATCAAAAAGGACTTGATTTGTTAATTGAAACCTGTTTCAAAATAAAAGACATATTAAGAGATAATAAATTTTCATTATCCATTTTTGGGACAGATTGTGAGAATAAATCATCCAAATTAAAAAAATTAATTAGTAACTACGATATAGATGACATTATTTCTATACATGGACCGGTTTTTGGAACTGAAAAAGAAAAAAAATTACTAGAAAGTGACATTTTTGTAATGCCCTCAAGATTTGAGGGACATCCGATTGCTTTGATAGAAGCTTTTTCTTATGGGTTACCCGCAATTGCAACATCTGGATCAAACATGAGAAAAAAAATAGATCAATATAACGCAGGATGGACTGCAGACTGTTGCATTGAGTCTTTAGCAAATGCAATTACAAAGATGGTGTCTGAACGAAATTTAATTTCAATAAAAGCTAAAAACGCCTATAAACTAGCATTAGCTTATGATTGGGACGCAATAGCCCAAACAACCCATAATTTGTATAAGGATTTATTCTAATAACAAATTGGAGCAAAATACATGATTGTTTTGGCAACCACTCAAAAAAAAACAAATGATTTAGAAGTAAGAGTCGCCTCAGCTTCTCTTATGATATCTGTTTTCGGATTTCCTGATATATCAAGTATTACATATGCTACACGCATTTTTTTTGTTGCAACATTTTTATTTTATTGTTTTAAAAATTCGAAATCTATTGAATTAAATTATTTCATGTGGATGATAGTTACATCTCTATATGGATTAGTGAATTGTATTTTTTCATATGATCAGCCTAGTTCATTCAAAATATATTTCACCTTGTTACAAGCTATTGGAATCGGTTTCTTGCTTTATAATTGGATGAGACTGACAAAGCGATATAATGAAATTTTACTAAGCATTATTGCAGGAGGTGTAATCCTCTGCGTAAGATTGAGTCATTATATTAATTTTTACAATTGGGGTGGGCGAAAAGTAGGAACAATGCTTGGGATTAATGTCAATTCTCTCGGTTTAAGAATTGCAATTTGCTTTGTTTTTGTATTGGCCCTTGTTGTAATGTATAATAAAAAAAAATGGTTAAAAATAATTGGCATGTCTTTCTGTTTTATTTTTGTAGCGTTTGTTCTTATTACAGGTTCTAGGCGAGCTTTGATAATCTGCTTTATCAGTTTTTTAATTATTATGCTTGGACATGCAAAAGATATTGTGAAAACTCTAAAAGCCTTAATAATAATAACCGCAGTTGTATTTATTATAGTCGTTCTAATTAGCAATACTCCACAATTATATAATGTAATTGGAAAAAGATTAGAATTTTTCCTTACAGCTCTATACTATGGAGGAAATTACTTAGACGATGGGAGAGATGACATGATAAAAGCAGCCTTAAATTTATTTTGGCAACATCCTCTATTGGGATGGGGTATGGGCACATTTTCAATGGCTAGCGGTTTTAGTCTTTCTTATGCGCATAACACATTTGCAGAGCTTCTCTTTGCTATGGGATTACCAGGATTTTGCATATATTATTACATCTATCTTGTTGTTTTTTTTAAAAGCCTAAAGTTGCAAAAAAAAAATATCAATCGCATTCTTGTTACCGCATTACTTGCGACTTCTATAATATCTGATTCTGCAGCAGTTAATTACTCTACAATTATTTCGCATATTCTAATAGCTATGATGATGGCTATTTCAGAATTTGACCAGTGGAATGAAGTTTCTTAGGTTTTGTAATTTTTTTTGCAATCCAATGATATGGGAATAAAATGACTTTATCCAGAACAAAAAAAGCGGCAATAAATGCTCGTTCTAGCATAATATATGAAATTGTCACGATTGCATGTTCATTGATTCTTCCAAGACTTATATTAAGTCATTTTGGATCCGCTTATAATGGAATAACAACTTCGATAACTCAATTTCTTACAATTGTTTCACTTTTATCGGCAGGAGTTGGTGGTGTTACAAGAGCTGCTTTGTATAAACCTCTTGCTGAAAGAGATGTATATTCCATAAGCAGAATTGTTCTAGCCACAGAAATCTTTCTAAGAAAAGTTGGTCTAATTTTTGGAATATTTCTTCTTATTTTTGCTGCAATTTATCCTTTTTTTATCGCTGATCAATTCAGTATATTCTTTTCATTCTCTCTAGTAATAATTTTAGGATTTGGAACAATTGTACAATACTGTTTCGGCCTTACATTTCAATATCTGCTTATTTCAGACCAAAAGCGTAATATTATTACCAATGTTAATATAGTCACTACAATTCTTAACACCGTTGTCGCCGCATTACTTATAAAACTCGGAGCTGGCATTCATCTTGTCAAATTGGGTAGTTCTATGGTATTTTTAATCAGCCCAATATATTTGTATCTATACTGTCATAAGAATTATTCAATTATAAAAAACATCAAACCTGACAATTCTGCACTGGCACAAAGATGGGATTCTTTCGCTCACCAAGTTGCGTTATTCGTCCACACAAATACTGGCGTTATGATTTTAACTATTTTCACATCTTTAAAAGAAGTTTCTGTGTATTCCGTATATTCTTTAGTAGTCAATGGAATATACACGACTTTAAAATCATTTATTCCTAATATAGATTCAGCTTTTGGAGACATGATTGCAAAAAATGAGAAAAAAAATATGCTAATAAATTTTCGCATTTTCGAATTTGTGACTTTTTCTATAGCTACAGTATTAATCTCTTGTCTTATTTGCATGATAATTCCATTTGTAAAATTATATACTGAAAATATAAATGATGTAAACTATATTCGTCCTTTATTTTCTAAACTAATTGCTCTAGCATGTTTTTTTAATTCTGTAAGAATTCCTTATCAACAGATTGTAGAGGCTTCTGGTCATTTCAAACAGACCAAAATAGGAGCATTTGTTGAAGCTGGGTTAAATTTAAGCATTTCAATTATTTGTGTTAATTCATTTGGTTTAATTGGGGTTGCATTCGGAACATTGTCTGCAACCTTGTTTAGAACAATACAGTATTCTTCATATTTATCTAAAAAAATAGTTCCTGGATCGCTTAAAACTTGTATTATCCACATACTGATATCTCTATCTTGTATATTTATTACATGCATCATTTCCGATTCTATTCCTATTATTCCTGACAAAAACTTTTTTGTGTGGGTGACAAAAGCGGTTATTATAGGAATCATTTCAACAAACCTTGTAATAATTGCTGATTTCGTCTTCTACAAAGATGAATTTACGCTTTTTCTAGCAAAACTAAAAACTTTAAAAAAATGAGGTTCAACAATGATTATCGGCGTTTGCGGTTTTACTGGCACAGGATCTAGTGCTGTAGTAGATATATTAAAGGAATTTACATGCAATTCCGTCTTGGATTCCACTGAATTTCTTCTTCCCTATGGGCCAGATGGGTTACAAGATTTAGATTATCAATTAAATACCAATTGTTCAAAATATACAGCCTCGGCAGTTGGAATTGAAAGGTTTAGGAGACATGTATACATTTATCTTGCTTTCCACTATAAGGATAAAGCTTTACAAAAAAAAATAATAGATTGTACAGAATCATTTATTTCGAAAATCACACAAGAAAAATGGCTCGGATACGGAGGTAGTGATTACGCTTTATATAGTAATCCTATATTATATAAAAATCACGCTCTTAATCTAATCTTTTATAAAGTTATAAGAAATATAAGTGCCATTTTTACAAAAAAATTAGGTAGGGAATGGAGATTGTATCCTAGACATACAATGGAATTTTCAATTAAACCAGATAATTTTGATGAATATTCTAAAAATTATATTATAGATTTGCTAAGTATTTTAGGCTGTGATTTCAAAAAAAATATAATACTTGATCAACCATTTGCAGGAAATAATCCTACAGCAAGCTTTAAATATTTCGATAACCCAAAAGCAATTATCCTCAACAGAGATCCTATTGATTTGTACTTACTAGTGAAATGCTTCTATAGGAGGAATGGAACTGTAGGATATCAGGTGCCCGCAGATAATGTAAGCAACTTTATTACATATTATAAAAAAATGAATGAGGGAATGGACAATGCTGTTAAGAATGAGAATGTCCTGAAAATTCAATTTGAGGATTTAATATATAATTATGAATCGACATTAAAAAAAATTATTGATTTTTGTAATTTAGATACATCAACACATGCATACCATTTTTTTGATCCAAAAATATCAATAGCAAATACACAACTCAGAAGGAAATTCAATGAATATAACCAAGATGTAGACATTATCCAAGAAGAATTAAAAGACTATCTATATGATTTTTCTCCTTATGTTAATATGGATAACGCTGGATTAATGTTTTTAAATCAATCACCTCTAAATAAATTGAAACATCTGTAGATGATTCCCATGGGAATTTTATTTTAATGAGACCTAGCAGCTAGAACTCAACAATGGACATGCCAATGGATAAACAAAAAAATTTACAAATTGAAGGACTTCGTGGTTTTTCAATTATACTTATTGTAACATATCATGTATTTTGTAGATTTGCACAGTTATATAGAAATACGGATATTTTTTGGATGAAATCCTTCGGATCTTTTGGAGTTGGAGTTTTTTTTATTATATCAGCCTTTTTTTTTATAGATTCGCATAAAAGCAATCCAAATTTCTCTATACTCAAATTTTATTTTAAACGATTTATAAGATTATGGCCTATTTTTTTCATATCCATGACATGCACGTTTTTACTTACAAGTATTTTTCCTCTTGATGGGCGAACAGTACATTTTAAAGACTATATATTGAATATTTTCCTTTTAAATAGGTTATTTGGTTCTCCATATGTTGAAGGAGCTCACTGGTTTTTAAACATACTAGTTAGTTTTATCATAATTATGGGGTTTGCCAAAAAATTTAAATTGGAAACAAATTTTTTATTTTATCTTGGTGTCGGGCTGTTTCTTTTCATCATAAATAAAACTGGTATAAGTGCATTATATAATGCTTTGGGAGGTCCTTATATAGGTTACCTTTTTATTGGTGTCGCACTGAAAATGTTTATGTTGAAGTATTCTGAAATGAAAAAATTAGAGCGATGCGGTTGGGGTATCATAATTGTTTATGGATTTCTAATCATATATAATTATTTATCTCATTCAGCAGCATATTGTGTGATTATGGCTATTTTATTTATGACTTTGTGTTCAATAAATAAAATGAGAGTATTTGAGTTGATTTTTTTTCAAAAGATTGGAAAAATTTCATACCCCCTTTATTTAATCCATCAAAACATATCCTTTTTAATAATGCTTGGATTAATGAATAAAACAGGACTCTATTCCCATTTATACGGCTTTTTTTCAATGATTATTTGTTTTTTTGTAGCATTAATCCTGTATAAACTAGACAATGTAATTCACGCTAAGATAAAAGTGAAAAAATGAGTATTCCGGCACCAGTTTTATCGGTAACGTATATTTTCTTTCGCAAATTCCTTTAAGGGAATAAAAATAGGATGGTCCTTTTTAGATTTGAAATAGCCTTACATCTAAAAAAGGAACATCCTATGGATAAGAACATAATCCAAATTGACTAGAAAAATCACAAGAACATGCAAAGCCTAATCTTTAGAAATCTCTACGATTATTTGTGTAACAAATAATCCATAAATTTTTGTTTATTTTCCAAGGCAGTCGTCGTAGGCCTGCCAAGATCATCACGCGCTCCTATGGAGCACTTGACTTCAATTAATGTCAACTCGTTGGCTGCCTTTGCCAATTTCAACTCCTTGTCCAAAGCATCAAATGTATTTACAGAAACGGCCTTGGGATATCCGCATGCCTTGGCAATCGCAACCAAATTCATCTTGGCTGCCACAGTGGGCATTCCGCCAACAGTTTCATGGGCTCCGTTGTTAATTATAACGTGCACAAGGTTTTTGGGAGCGTTGGCTCCGACCACGGCCATGGCACCCATGTGCATAAGGACTGCGCCATCACCGTCCACACACCAAACTTTCCGTTCAGACTTGTTGAGAGCAACACCCAGAGCAATCGAGGAGCTATGACCCATGGAACCGACCGTCAAGAAATCGTACTTGTGGCTCTGTCCGTTAGCCTCGCGAATTTCGAACAGTTCACGACTGGCCTTACCCGTGGTGGACACGATCGGGTCCTCTCCCGAAACGGCCACTATGTGGCGGATAATCTCTTCGCGCACCATCGTATTGTCATTCTTGTAAACGACCTTGCCGTCATAGGAAAGGGCTCCCTTGCGTACAACGAAGGCGACATCCTTGCCCTGAGCCAGGATCTTCCTGAATTCGGCCATGACGGATTCAACTTCCGCATCTGTCGTTTCCTTGCCGATAACAAACGTGGCGATATCCATGTCCTCGAGGAGCGTTACAGTGACTTCGCCTTGATAGATATGTTGCGGTTCGTCATGGACGCCGGGCTCACCGCGCCAACCAACGACGAACACCATCGGGATGGCGTAAACCTTATCGTTAAGGAGAGAGGCCACCGGGTTGATGATATTGCCTTCGCCGGAATTCTGCATGTAGACTACCGGCACCTTGCCCGTAGCGAGGTGGTAACCAGCGGCAAGAGCGGTGCAGTTGCCCTCGTTTGCGGCAATCACGTGATGCTTCGGGTCGATCCCGTAGGTATTCATCAGGCAATTGCAAAGAGCCTTCAGCTGGGAGTCCGGCACGCCGGTGTAAAATTCGGCACCGATAATTTCCATCAACTTCTCAACTTTCATCTTATTCTCCCAGAATCTGGTGGTAAAGGGT
>AUXO013853757.1_pt1 | contig 13805 bp, 25 predicted proteins | sample 768731 | NCBI WGS metagenome assembly AUXO01 (sample SAMN02715735, study PRJNA202380) | gut metagenome | biome: sheep rumen | host: Ovis aries | place: New Zealand: Palmerston North
AAAATAGGAGGATAATATATGCCAATCAAGAATGTATTATATTTATCACTAACACAATACAGAACACTCGTTCAAACTGGAACAATTACAATAAGTGGAACAACATACACTTACAACACAAACGATATGTATTGCGTAGAAGATAATATAGTTTCAATGACACAAGCCGAATATGACGCTCTCGCAACAAAAGACCCTGATATTTACTACTTTATTGAGGACTAATCATGTATAAAGGCACAGACAAAATAAGCCAAATCTACAAAGGGACAAAGCCAGTTCGTAGAATATACAAAGGCGATACATTGGTGTATAAAATTGCTCCAAGTGGTTATGTTGGAACGGAATATTTAGAGAGTGATGGAAACCAATATATAGATACAAATATAACTCCTAATATAAATAGTGGAATATACATAGAATATTCTTATACTACATTAAATACACCAGCTGGTATATGTGGTAACTATACACCATCAGGATTATATCCAGATGGAAGAAGAGATGCATTATTTATATCAACACAAAGTGGTTCTGTTAATTCAACTGAAATTATGCTTTTTTCAAGAGGAATAGAATATCACACAAATACTTTAGTATCGTTAAACACAAAATATAAAGCATCTATAAATTATTTAGGCGATAATAAAATAAAGTTTGATAATCTTGAAACTGCTAATGGAACTAACTTAATAGATAATACTATAATAAGATTATTTTCGAGATTTAATGCTTCTGCAAATAATTTCAATTATTCTAGTGCAAAAATTTATAGTTGTAAAATAAGTAACGGAACAACACTTGTTCGCAACTTTATACCAAGCGTTAGATTAAGCGATGGCGAAGCAGGATTATACGATTTAGTCAATGATGTATTCTATACAAATCAAGGCACAGGAAAGTTCAAGTATGGCAAGTTCAAGAATATTCCAGATGGATACGCACAAGTGGACTTGGGAACGTTAGAATGGACTTATAATGGAACAAGATTTGCAACTGATATTACAGATATAACTTTAAGAAGTACAAGGTTAAAAGGGTTATGCTCAAAATACCCAACCTTTAATGGTGCTGTTGCAGACGCACCTGATAAGTCAATTATATTTAGCAACTCATCATATAGTGTTTATGTAAAAGATAGTTCATACACTGATGCAACATCATTTACAACTGCTATGAGTGATGTATGGCTATTATATCAAAAAGCATAGGAGGACAAAATGGAAGAAAAATCACTCGAACAAATCAAACAAGAACTAGGCGAAATTGACTTCAAAAAAGACAATCCACCAGTTGAAACTAAAGAAAAAGAAGAAAACAAAACTCGTGAGATAATCGACCAAGTCCACCAACAAGCCATTATCGAGAACGTAAAGAACGATGCAAACGTTCAAAAAGCCGTATTAGAACAAGCCAAAGTATCTATCGAGAATGAACTTGAATCACTTAACCAAGAGGGCATAACACGAAAACAACAAACCACTTACGATGCAAATAAGGAAGCGTGTGAATGTTTTGGAATAGAACAGGGAGTCCAAGTTTGGAAAATAAAATCAATGCGAATATTACACGACTTTTGGTTTATTATTTACCTAGTATTTGCGTTTTTCACGATATGTCCGGTAAATGTATTCTGTAAGGGCTTAAAGCGTTTTATAAAGGCGAATTGGCTCGTGGTAGTAAGTGGAATATTAATTTATTTAGTTTTAGTTGTTGGAATACCATTTATAATAACTTATTTAAAAACAAAAATATAGGAGGCAATATGACAAAGTTAGAGTATTTGAACGAACAAATCAAAATCCGTAAGGACAAACTCGAAAGTTTAGAAACAAAGAAAATCGAACTTGATGAGTTAAAACAAAAAGTCGCAGAACAAGAAAAAGAAATCGCTAGTTTAGAAGCTCACAAAGCACAAGACCTAAACGAAATCGAGTTCTTACAATCTTGGGCTAACGATGAAGAAGCAAAGTTAAAAGCGGACAATTTAGTGGAGGGTTTATGATTACTGATGTATTAAATCGTGCTATTGCAGAACTTGAAAACGAAAAGAATCAAGTAAGCGAAAGAGCAAGGCAGGAAAAGCTAAACGAATTAGCACAAGAAAAAAACGAGTTCATCGTTCAAAAGAAACAAGAAGTCGAAGCTCGTAAACAAGAACTAGATTCTCAACTTGTAGCAGTTATTCAAGCAAAGGAAAAAGAAATCAATTCACTAGCAGAAATACACGCTCAACAAGTATGCAAAGAATACGATGACAAAATCGCAGAATTAAGAAAGTTAGCATAGTATGGAAGAATTATTGTTATTCTTAAAAGAACAAATCATATTACTTGGCGATTATCCAGTTTATATGTATTTTGGAATAGCAATCGCAACTTTACTCTTAACACAATGTATTAAAGTGCCATTTAAGAAATTCATAAGTGGCAAAATTAAAAACGATACCATAAGAAAAAAAGTCAATTTAATATTTATGGTTTTACCTTTTGGGATTGCGATAGGATTAAATTACGCTTTTAGTAAGTGGTTTGGTTTCAACGTTTATATTGGAATGTCGAGCGGTTTTTTAAGTGAATTCTTATACGAGTTCATCAAAACACTATTCGCTAAATGCAAAGACAAAATCACAGACGAAGATATAAGCGAAGCAGTAAAGGAAGCAAAAGCGAAAGCGAAAGAAACTCAATCACAAGTTGAGGAAGAAAGTCGCAAGTTAGATATGTTATTAAAATAAAAGAGAGCGGAAACGCTCTTTTTTATATTGGTGTATTTTTTATACACTTGTGTAATTTCTATACACGAAAAAGAAAAAGAGAGCCATTACTGACTCTCTCTACATAATATGAAAGTATCTTAATTATATCACGATATAATAGTTCGCACAAGATGATTTATAGTCCACCATAAAAGCCGAGTTCGAACTCTCATTTGTAGAGTTCTTTTTTGTTTCTATTGCATTTAAGTAAACATCTATCTTGTCTTTTCTTACGATGACTTTATTAACCAAAGTTGTAAATAAACTTTCTTTAAACTCATCATCGTTGACATCGCCATTTTTGTAGCGATTTAAAAACCACATAACAATATCTTTCGTGATGACTTTATGCTTTAAAATTGCAACGTTTATCATGTGTTCTAGTTCTTCGAGTTCATCGTTGATAGCGAATAATCTTGGTTTGAGTTCTGGTATTAGTGAATGATCCGCTATAAGCAAGTCGAGTATATGCTCTTTCTCTTGCTTAATTTCATTTATACGATTTTCTATTCCCTTAACATATTCATCGTTCTTATTTATTTCATCGTTCTTTTTAACGACCATTTCCGCTAGATAGTTAATGAATTCATCTGTTAAGATTTCTTTAATCGAATTAGCTATTTCGTTCTCAATGGTTTCTTTTCTTATATAAGGCATATCACAACTTGCTTTTGCATGTGTTCTATTTTGACAAACATAATACTTGTGAACTACATCATTCTTATAAGCAGAATGACCGACCATTTTAGCCCCACACTCACAAAAGATTTTTCCAGTTAAATTATAGAGTTCTTTTACATCTTTTCTTTTATGTGAACTTTTATCTCTTTCATATTTGTTGCTTACTTTATTAAAGAGTTCTTTATCAATTATTTTAGGTATAGCATTTTCCATAACTACGCCATTATAATTGTATTCCCCTATGTAGATTCTATTAGTGAGGCATTTTGTAATAGCTGTTTTGCTAACGTTTCTGTTATACTGATTTTTCCAACCAAACTTATTTATATCATCTCTTATAGATTTAAGCGAATAGCCATCATTATAACGAGAGAAGATGTATTTAACGATTTTAGATGTATTTTCATCAATAGCATACTTTTTGTTTTTGGTTATATAGCCAAGTGGTAAAGCACCACCTAAAACATTTCCTTTAAGAGCAGATTCTTTCATTCCACGTTTTACTTTTTTAGAGAGTTCCATTGAGTAGTATTGGCTCATTCCCTCTAGCAAACTTTCCATAATTACACCTTGCGGATCATCGGTTATATTTTCAGTAGCCGAAACAACTCTCACACCCTCTTGTTTGAGTTTCGTTTTATAAACTGCATTATCATATTTGTTTCGTGAAAACCTATCTAACGAGTAAACACACACTAAATCGAAAGTGTGTTTTTTGCTATCTTCTATCATTTGTAAAAAGTTTTCTCGTTTCTCAATATCTTTATAAGCCGATTTCTCTTTGTCGATGTATTCGCCTACAATTTCGTAATTGTTTTGATGACAAAAATCTTCACATACTCGCCTTTGTCCTGTGATACTTTGTTCTTGTTGTCTATCACTAGAATAACGCAAATACAAAACAACTCTTTTGAGCGTGTTTTCTTCCTTTACCATATAATTTACCACCTTTTATGTAAAACGTTCGCTATGAGCCAATTTTAAGGGTTTTTGTGATATATTCGTAAACACTTATCTTGTCATCAAAGGACATTTTAGAAACAAGATTTATAATCTGTGTTTCTATTCCGTTCTTATCACTACTTATTTCGTATAAATCGTTTGGTGTTATGAGTAGTGCATTACAAAGGCTAAAAAGGTTGTTTACTTTTAATGATTCGATGTTTCCATTTTCCCAAGAATTAACCGTTTGTCTTGATACACCAATTCTTTCCGCAACTTGCGAAACGCTTAAACCGAGTTCTAATCTACGCTTTCTTATTTTTTCGTTCAACATACATTCTACATTCCTTATAAATTGTTATTTTTTCATCTATTGATAGCAAAGGCAAAAGCTTTATTATTGCGTTTTCTTCTTCACTAAAAGCGTTAAAGTCGAAATAAATATGCAATATCTTTTCGAGTTCCTTTAACTTGTCTTTTGGTATTTTAACTTTATCATTTACCCATTTACTCATCGTTGAATAACTGACATTTACTTTATTTGCAAGTTCACTCATTGATAAGTTCATTTCTTTCATACGATTTTTAATTATGATTCCATACATATTTTTACCCATTTATTACCCATTTATTACCCATTGTTTTTTGAAAGTTTGCTATAAAGTTCCACCTTATCTTTTAAAGGCAAAGCAGAAACAAGTAAAAATAGTTCCTTTTCTAGTTCATCAACAGGAACGATTACATCAACTGGTTTCATGTCCTCATCATCATACATCAAACTTTTCATATCTACTTTAAGCAAATTAGCAAGTAATCTTATTTGTGGTAACTTTAATCTTTTAGTATCATCATTAATCCAATAGTGAACGGTTGTTTTAGCGACACCACAATAATCCGCTATATCTTGCAAAGAAAGGTTGAGCTGTTTTTTTCTTGCTTCAATTTTCTGTCCTATTGTCATTTTTGACCCCCACATATTTTTTCTAAAAATATTATAGCATACATTTTTTAGAAATTAAAAAAATAATTCAAAAAAAGTGAAAAAAATAATTGCAATAATTGAAAAAAGTTATATAATAATTGTAGAAGTTCAAAAAAACTGAACGATAAAACATTTCATAAGGAGGGAAAACAAAAAATGAAAGAGAAATTGCTTGATTACCTAAAACGTAACAGATATGGCATTAAAGATTTAGCCGAATGGTTAGATATTTCCTATCAAAGTGCGTATAACAAGTTAAATGGCTCAACTCAATGGACTTACATTGATTTAAAGAAATTACTCAAAATTATGGGTAAAAAAGAGTTTGAAAGTATTTTTTTTAATTAAAGCGTTCAAAAAAACTGAACGAAAGGAAAGCAAATGGATGAATTAATCGAAGCTATAAGATTAGCAATTTTAAGAGAGGTAGAAAATGAAAATAACGAACGAGAAAGAATTACCACAAGCATTAGTGAATGTAGTGAAGAAAACATTACACAAGCCAAATCATAAGGGCTATGGTGTAACAACACTTATCGGTAAAGACATTTTAGAAATCATTTTAACAAGAAGATATTGGAATGATATTGAAGAAGATATTACCGAGAATGTATGGGCGATGTATGGAAATGCTTTTCACGAATACATCAAGGCTCACGATACAACCAAGTATAGCGAGTATCGACTAGAAAACGGAAAGATTATCGGTGTAATTGACTTATACGATAAGAAAAAGAAAAAGATAGTCGACTATAAAACCGCCTCTGTTTATAAGGTTAAAAAACAAGACTATGGCGACTGGTTTAGGCAAACATTGTCTTATGCTTTATTGCTTTACAAAAAATTCAAGATAAAGACTTATCAAGCCGAAATAATCGTGCTTATGAAAGATTGGAGCAAGAGTGAAGCAAAGCGTAGTAAAGACTACCCACAATTACCGATAGCACAAATCACTTTTAGTTTTGGCGATGAAGATTATCAGTTCATAGACAATTACTTAACAAACAAAGTAAATGTGTTAGAAAAACAAAGATTTACACCAACTAAATATTTACCACAATGTGCGGTTGAGTTTAGGTGGCATAAACAAGATACTTGGCGAATTTACAAAGAGGGAAACAAACTACCAACAATAACAGTTTGGAGCGAAGAAGAAGCAAACAAGGAATTAAAGAACTTACAAGAATCGCACCCAAAGAACACTTACTATATAGAGTTCACAAAAGGCAAAGATGAAAAGTGCGAGAACTATTGCAAAGTCAATAAGTTCTGTCCTTATTACAACAAAGGGGAAGAATAATGAACGTTTATCAAAAGATTAATGAATTAAGGAAAATATGTGATTCATTCTATAAAGACACTAAAAATAGTGGCATTTCATACAAATACACATCATTTAGTTTGATACAAGAAAAAATTAAAGACAAAATGACCGAACTTGGAATTGTGTTCGTGCCAAAAGACTTTAAAGAGCCTAGTTGGGAAACTTATACTTACACAACAAAGACAGGCGAAAGAACTGATTTTATCACAAAAGCAACAATTACATATTGGGTAGTGAATTGTGATGATCCAAATGACCGATTAGAAATAAATGACATCCCATGTTACGGTATGCAAAACGATATTTCAAAGTCATTCGGTAGTGCATTGACTTACGTTGAAAGATACATCTACTTAAAGGTTTTAGGAATACCAACCGATGATGATGACCCAGATAAAGTTGATACTACTGAAGATAAGTATAAGAAACCATCTACACCATCTAAAACTTACGATAAGCAAAATCAAGCCAATAAAGATTATGCTAGAGAACAAAAGATGAAAGCCGAGCGTGAAGAAATCGCAAGACAATTCAACGAGTTAAGACAAAACTACGGAAAAGAATTCGTTGATGAACTCTTTATCAAAGAATTCAAAGGACAACCTATGACTTTAGATTTAATCAAAAAGTTCTCTAATAGGTTAATGGAAGAAATGCGAAATAGGAAAGAAAACGTATGAAAATCGAGTTTCCAACAACAAGACAATATATTTTATACGAATACCTTAAAGAGCATTGTGTAGGTAAAGAAAATAAGCAACCACGCTTAAAGATAGCCGAAACAATTAACCAAATCATAAGAGAAAAGAACTTAAATGCAGATTACTACTCACTTAAAGGCGATGGGGTGCAACAAGACATAAGAGAAATTAGAAAGACAATATCGCCTTTAGGAAAGTTCGTGTCAAGTGATGTTGGAGGTTATTTCATTCCAAGAAACGAAACTGAAAGAACTAACTTTTTAAAGAACAGAACAATAGGACATATTTATACAGCTTTAAGCGATGGCTCATTAACAAAAAAGGAACTATACAAAATCATCAACGAAATAGATGTAAACATTCCTTTAGACAAACAAATGAAGTTTCAGTTTGGCAAGTATGAAAAAGACATCGTAACACATTATGGTAGCGATAAAGAAGATGAGTTTAGAACGATGACTTTAGAGCAAATAAAACAACTCTATTACGATTTAGGTGGTTATCCTGTGGTGCTTACAAGAAATCAATACATCGAAAGAATCAAGGTGTTAAGAGATGAATGAAGAAAGAAACAAAGCTATTTGTGAACGCTTTAAACATGGGGCGAGATTAAAAACACTAGCAGGACAATACAACATCTCAACTGACTTAATAAGAAACATATTAAGAGATAATGGCTTATGGGAAAAATATCTCGTTAAAAGAAGAAAGCAAGTTCTTATTCTCTATAAGGGTGGAACACCTTTAGAAGAAATACAAGCCGAGTTTGGACTAGATAAAAGACACTTATTAGAAGATTTACGTTTTGCATTATCTGGAACTGGAACAATACCAGAATTGCATAAGGAAATTAAGAGAGAAAGAGAAAATGGATCATCCATTCAAGAACTCGCTAGTAGGTATTTATATTCAGTAGATAAGATAACCGAGCTTGTAGAAAATAAGCAAAATAAACTTGCAGAAATCTACTCGCCTACTATCAAAAGAAAGTCAATTAAAAAGATAAGCATAAGCGAATACAACATTTCAACAAGTAAAGTAATGCCGATAATCGTTAGTGGCAAAAAAAGAATTGTCTATGACATTATGACAACTGAAAAGTTTTTAAAGAACATTAAAAAAGGCACTATCACACAATATCACGTTGAGCCTTACGCAGATTACACAATGCTCTTTATAAAGGGGTTTGAAAGTGAAAAAGCGTTTTAATGATTTAAGAAGATGTTATGTGTGTGGCACTACTTACAACTTACATCGCCATCATATATACGAGGGAATGGCGAACAGGAAGCAAAGCGAAAAATGGGGTTGCACCGTTTACTTATGCGGAACACATCACAACCTATCAAATGAAGGAGTCCACTTCAACAAAGAATTAGATACCTTACTGAAACAAGAATGTGAAAGATGGTGTCTTAAAACTTATGAATGGACTATTGAAGATTTTATTAAAGAGTTTGGGAGGAATTACCTATGAAACAACTAGACATCTTTAATATAATGTATGAATCATACCGACCAAATAAGAAAATATGGCTCATAGAGTTATTTAGTGGCTATGGCTCGCAAAAGTTAGCTTTAGATTATTTGGGAATACCAAACGAAAGTGGTTTTGCGTGTGATTTTGATAAAGTAGCAATCGACCAATATAACAAATTACATGGGACTAATTATCCACCAACTGATATTACAAAAGTCGAGCGTTTACGAATTAAAAATAACGATGAATACGATACTTGGTTAACATACTCATTTCCTTGCACCGATATTTCAAACGCTGGAAAAATGGCAGGGATTAAAGTAGGAACTCGCTCTGGGTTATTATATGAAGTTCAACGCTTGTTAGAGAGAGAGAGAGAGGACTTGCCGAAAGTTCTAATAATGGAAAACGTGCAAGGTGTCTTAACTATCGATGATGGCGAGCCGTTTAAGGCTTGGATCAGTTTCCTATCAAATCTCGGTTATACATCTTATACAGAGGTTTCAAATGCAAGAAATTATTACATACCACAAAACCGTAAAAGATGTTTCTGTGTGTCAATTTTAGGCGAATATGCGTATTCATTCCTAGATAAGATTCCTTTAAAATACCGCTTAAAAGATTTTTTAGAAAAAGATGTAGATGAAAACTATTATTTAACTGAAAAAATGATTAACTACATCGTTAATAGAACACCACTCGGTAGCAAGAACAATTATGCAAATAATCTTATAGGAAAGGAATGTGAAAAAAACGCAGGAACTTTAACAGCTAGAGGTAGTGGTAGTGGTAGTTCAGTTCGTGGCGAAGATACTTTAATCGTTACGAATAAAACACAACAAGAAATCGATGAAGAAATCTATTTAAAGAACAAAAACCTTAAAGAAAAATTATGCACCGAACTTATACAGAAAAATCTAGTAAAAGAAAACGATATAATTAACCACTCTTATAATTGGGGTGGCGAAAGACCGCTAGATGAAATAGAAAGATATGATGACAACATCTCGCCAACTCTCACAACTAGACCAGATACGTTAGGTGTAACGGTTGTTGACTTGAAAAGGGGTTATTCTTGCGAAGTTAAGAACGAAGAAACTGAAACAGAAAAAGTCGACATATTAGGTAGTTATTCCAAATCAAATTATAATCAAACATCTATCGTGGGTAAGAATGGTATTGCACCAACTGTCTTAAACAACAAAGGCGAAGTAACAGCTATTCCTATCAAAAATGGAACAAAGCAAGGTTATTTATTAGCACAAGATGGCGATGGTTTAGATTTAGAAACTAGAGAGGGTAGGCGTGGTAGAGTGCAAAAAGGAATAATACAAACCTTAAACACACAAGACAATAAAGGTGTAGTAGTAAAAGAGCCAGAAGTAATTGGTGGTGTAGGCGAAAAGAAATCAAACAATGATACTCAATGGTATCTACAAAATAGAGTTTATGATGGGGATGTCGCTATTATTACTACTACTACTTGCAATCCATATTATAAAACTGACTTACGAATAAGAAAGTTAACTGAAAAAGAGTGTTTTAGATTAATGGGAATAAAAAACACCGATATAAGCAAGTTTGATACATCAAAGGCACAAAAATACAAGTTAGCTGGAAACTCTATCGTAGTGCAAGTTTTAATGGGAATATTCGGTAAATTATACGGAATGAACGATGATGAAATCGTTAAAAAAATAAAAGAATCAGTAGAACAGGTAAAAGAATGAATAATTATCAAAAAGAACAAAAACTCTACAATATGTTATCAACTTGTCAAGGTGTAAACCAAACAAAATGTGAATATTGCAGACATCAATGTAAAGAATACAAAGAATATTTAAAATTAAAGGAGCAAAGAGAACATGCAAAAGAACAAAACAACATTAGTAGGTAATTTAGGAAACTATAATACAACAGGAACATCTAAAAGCGGACAAAAATACTTTTTTGGAAAGATAAAAGTTGATGTCGCAAAAGACCAACAAGCATACATTGAAATAAGAGCTTATGGTAAGGAAGCCGAGTTATTAGAAGATTATTCAAGAACAGGCGAAGAAATCATTGTTGAGGGAAAAACAACATCTGTTAAAGACAAGAAAGTAAGCGAACTTATGAACGTGAACTATTACATCAACGTAGTTTTAGTTGAAAGCGTAAAAGGAACATTCAAACGTGATGAAGAAGAAGCAAGCTATAACGATTTAGATTTTGGAAAAGATGATGATTTACCTTTTTAAGAGAGTATATGAAAAAGAAATATTACTGGATCAAGTTAAAACAAAGTTTATTAACAAGTGATAAAGTCGATTTTCTTATGAGTCAAAAAGATGGTGCAAATTATATCGTATTATATCAATGCTTATGCTTGATGTGTGCTAACACAAATGGAGTATTAGGCAAAGAAATAGGCGAAGTTCTTATACCTTACGATACTGATAAGATTCAACGTGATACCAAATGGTTTACGAAAGACACCATCATTGTAGCATTAGAGCTTTATAAAAAACTTGGTTTAATCTACCAAGCAGACAATGGACTTTTACAAATAACTGATTTCGATGAACTTGTTGGAAGTTATGTTGATAACCCTAACGCAAATAGGCAAAGAAAGTTTAGAGAAAATCAAAAACAAAACGTTATATCTAGCGTTACAAAAAGCGTTACAAAAAATAACGTAGATATAGATAATAGATATAAAGATATAGATAAAGATATAGATAATATTAATTTAAAAGAAAATAAAAAAGAAACTTTAACTGAAACTGAACTTTTAGTAACTGTTCCTACAATAAAAGAATTTTTAGAATCTAATCGAATTACTGCAAATTACTTTTCTCTAACTGACTATATCAATGAAAACAAAATCGAAAATTGGCAAGAATACATTTTAAACACTTGTAAGAAAAGTAAGCACGAATTAAACGTGAATAATGTTAAAGAATTTATCAAACAACATAACTTAAATGTAGATTATTTCGAAATCTACAAAGATATGTCATTAAACAAAATCGAAAATTGGGAGGACTATTTAATAGAACATTATGGAAAAACTAACTAAAGAACAATTTTTCAAGCATATAAATTATTTACAAGAATTTGAAAAACATTCAAAAGAGTTAAACAAAAAATACGATTTCAGTTCGAACGAATCATGTTTTAGTGATTTTATCGATACCGAAGAAACTTACACATCATTTTATCATCAATGGCATCATCCAAAAGGAACAAGCTATTTATGGCATTTAGATATTTATTTTTATAATGGTGTAGAAACAATAGGGTTGAGAGCAAATACACCAGAGGAATTGTGGGAAAAGTATGAAAAGATATAATAATATTTTCAGTTTAAAAAAATGGGAGGCAAAAGATGAAAAAACTTACTATTAAACAAGCAATAGAAATAAGAGATTATTATAAAGGCAGAACTGAATGGCGAACTAAAACAATTAACAAACTAAAAGAAACGAACGCACCTAAAATCATTTTAGATAATGAAGAAAGGATGTTGAAAGAGTTTAAAAAAGAATATATTGTTTGGGAATTAGCACTTGACTTTTATATGAGAGGTTATAAGGATGCCAAAGCAGACAAAGAAAGCGACTATAATCTATTAAATAAAGATTTAATGCCGAAAGAAAGATTATACAATGCTATCTTTGATGAAACAAAGTTTACAAAAGGGGAAAACGATGACTTATCGTGATTACTTAAACGCACTAACTAACGAGCAATTCGCTAGTTGGTGCTTGGATGAAGAAACAAGCATATTAAAGAACGGACAATATCAATTTTCAAGTCCAAGTCCAAAACTAGAAAGTTTTAGATTAAACGCAACAAAAAAAGAACTTATAACTTGGCTTAATTTACAATGTAAAGACACCAAAATAAATCCGTTGTTAATTATGATAGAAGCAAAAAACAAAGGCATTAAAACAAAAGATTACAACTTTCCAAAAGAAGAAATAGTATCTATCGACATTAAGAACTATGAAATCACAACTAGATATGTAGTTGATGATGACTATATTAAAACTGAAACTTGGTTTTTAAAAGATTATGGGAATAGGTGGTGGGTATGATAGAAACGTTTGATAAAAACAATATTAACTCAATGATTTATAGATTGCTTATGCTTTATGAATCGACAGAAAATGAAGAATATCTAAAACGTGCAAATGAATTAGAAAATGATATATTAAGAGGCTGTTATGACACATAAAACAGAAATAAAATATTATATTGTTTATAATTTTAACAAAGGAATAGGTTGTTGTTCTATCATTTTTAATAAAAAGATAGAAAGTTATGAAGATATAAAATGTATAGCAGATTATATCTCTAAAAAGTGTTGCAATAACTCAAAAGTAGTTATAACAAATTGGAAAAAATTAAAATAATAAAAGAGGTTGTTATGATTTACAAACCAGAAATAAAAGACATAACTGAATATAAAGAACATTTTGAAAGCTATATGTATGATGCGATGGATAACTTATGGGAATTCGTTGACAACTTACAAGACATCGACATTTACGAATGTGGCGAACATTACGAAGATGCAAGTAGTCATATAGATACAATGGTAGATGAATTAAACGCAGAAATAGATAAGCGAATAAAAGAACTTACTAAATACAAAGAAAAGATAAACAAAGCAAAAGAAGATAAAGATTTTCAGTTGAGGTATTGAGATGAAAGTAAAAATAGGCAATTATTATTGGAAAGTAGAGTTTGATCCAAATGTAAAACTTGATGGTGCAGACGGGCAGACGCAAAGTAACGAATTAAAAATACTCATTCGTAATGATTTGTCTAAAGAAGTAACAAGAGCAGTGCTAATTCACGAAATAGTCCACGCAACATTAGATATGCAGGGTAGAGTATATCAAGAGAATTTTAATGTTGAAGAAGTTTGCGAATTCATAGCGTGGAAT
>AUXO016167318.1_pt1 | contig 13804 bp, 13 predicted proteins | sample 768731 | NCBI WGS metagenome assembly AUXO01 (sample SAMN02715735, study PRJNA202380) | gut metagenome | biome: sheep rumen | host: Ovis aries | place: New Zealand: Palmerston North
TGGATAGAGCATCTGACTACGGATCAGAAGGTTGAGGGTTCGAATCCTTCTGGGCGCGCCAGAAATTCAAAACCGGTTTCATACCGGTTTTTAATTTATGCCCAGACGGACGAGAACACTCAACATGGTTCGACAACAAGTAGATTTTACAAACAAAGTGCAGTGAAATCGTTACGGTTGCCACGCAGGGCTTTGCCCGAGTAAATCTTCTGGGCGCGCCAGAATTAAATATTTCCAAGTGGTTTTATATAACAACTTTTGCGCTTGCAATGACAATATAAATATTGTATAAAAATACAATATCATTTTTAGTTATATTTTGTAAAAAGGTTTTTGCTATGAACAGAGATGAATTAGTCAGAATAATTACAAATTTACAGAATATTAGACACATGTTGATGAACTTTAACAATCCACCACAAGATGTGATTGATTCTATAGATACACAACTACAATATTACATAGATATGCAAAACAAACTTATTGGTATCAATATCAATACAGAACCAGAAGAAATGGATTAATAAAATGCCAAGAATTGTTATTGGTTTAGATTTTGGAACATCAAACACTTCTGTATCATACGCAGATTTAGACAATCCTGTTATTAAAACGGCAATTTTGGAAAAATCTGAAAATGGTACAGAATGTAAATCTATGCCTTCTGCAATGTTCTACATACCAGAATTAAACAAATTATTGGTCGGCAGACAGGCTATAAATGCGTACATAAACCACGACTACGAAGGTCGGCTTTTACGCAATCTAAAATCTATTCTTGATGACATAGACGCAACGACAAGAATAAACAATTTAAAAGAAATATCTTATTTCAGTTTTATTTATAATTTCTTGAACCGTGTAAAAAAACGTGTAATTGAAGAAGCCGGATCGGATAACATTGTCGGTATTGTTGTGGGGCGCCCCGTACACTTTTTTGACGACGATGATGAACGCGACAAAAAAGCGGAACAAAATTTGCGCAGAATAGTAGAAAAACTCGGCTTTCAGAATATTGTTTTTTTAGAAGAACCTATTGCCGCTTCTTTCGCATTGGAAGCAGAAATTTCATCTGATTCAAACGCTTTTGTTGCAGACCTTGGTGGTGGAACCAGTGATTTTACAGCGATGGCATTAGGACCTTCTCATGCAAAAAAAACAAACAGAAGAGATGACGTTTTTGCCACAACTGGTATAAAAATTGGTGGAACAAATTTTGACAAAAGTTTTTCTTTAAGTCGTTTTATGCCTGAATTAGGTTTTGAATCAGAAATTTTATTAGAGAATGGCACAATATCAACTTTCCCAAGAATCTATTTTGATAATTTGTCGAACGCGTTTTCTATAAATAAATTATACAATTATACAGTTATACACGATATAGAAAATTTTTATCAAAAATCTTTGGCCAAGAAAAAAATTGAAGATTTATTACGTATAATAAGGGCGGAAAACGGCCATAATTTAATAATAGAAATAGAAAAATGCAAAAAACACTTATCTCTGGAAGAAAAATATGTATTTAACAAAAAAAATGCGTTTGCTATTCCAACAGATTCATATATGCAAGAAGATATTCTGAGAAACAGTGCTAAAGAATTTATATCAAATACTGAATCATTTTTATCAAAAACAAATACTGAAATAATATTAAACAAAATCAAAACAATTCTTAGAAATTACAAAGATCAATATATCAATGGCAATCATGATTATAATTTTTTATTTAGAGAAAACACTCAAAAAGATGTCAATATTGAAAGATGTATAGCAGATATAAACAGTGTTATTTTCGACAAATTAAATCTCTGGATGAACGAATTATCTTTTAACGATATAAAATCAAAATTTGAAAATAAAAAAGATATTATAAACAGCACAAATTATGCAATAATTAATAAAAATATAAACGATTATTCTTATAACTTGAAATTAGATCCTAATTTCAAATTAAAATTCACATTTCAACCAGATTATTCAATCGGATATGATATATTTGATAATTTATTAAAGATAAAATTGGAATCTGTTGACATAGATCCTATCTTAATAAAGATGAAAAATATAATCGTATCAGAAAAAGCAGTAGAAAATAATCTAAAAAAGGAAATAACTGTTTATTTCGGCGATCAATACATACAAAACCTAAAAAAAGCATGTGAAAAAACAGGTGAAGATTTTTATAAAAAATTAGTTGCTGAATATAAAAACAAATACGGAATAAAAAAATTAGAACAATTACGAGAACAAATAGTTGATGCTGAATATTATTCTAAAAAAACTATGTTGATATCGTATGTAATGAAAAATATCTTTGTTTCTTGTAGTATATTGGACAAAACAGACGTTTTATTACAGAACATACGGGATTTTATATACGCATCAGAATTATCTCTTTTTAATTTACCGACACAATCAGAATTGGTAGAAATTGCAAAAAAATCTGGGATTATATATGAAGACACGATAATAAACAGACAAGAATTTGAAAATTCAATACAAGAATATATTCCAAAACTTCAACAGTCTATAAAAGACTGTATTAGCAAATCTGGAAAAAACAAATCAGATTTTCAATATCTTATTATGACTGGTGGTTCTTCACGTATTCCTATGATTAGAGAATCTATAAAGTCTTGCTTTGATAAAGATATTAAAATTGTTTGTGAAAATCTTTCTGAAGAAAACAAATCAGAATTGGAACACGATACCCCAGACGCTATAGCAAAAGGTTTATGTGTACACGCATTAAATATATTCAAATAAGAAAACCACCTTTTTGGGTGGTTTAATTTTTTTAATATAACATTGGTTGTTGACGTATCATCTTTATCCATTGTTCAAGTGATTTTTTAGTCAAAAACATGTTTGGCATTATATCGTCCAATGGTTTTCCGCCATGTCTGTAATAATCATCAAGAAAATGTTCTAAACTTGCCGAATAATCTATTACAAATTTGTTGTCTTGTTTATCTGCATATATATATTTAGCATTTTCCATAATTGGTGTTTTGGTCCTGCTTGCAAAATCTTTCATAAGCGGATAAGTATAGTCTATTTCCTGAGTACATGGCGCCAATCTGTATCCCAACGAATAATGAAACGGGAAAGAGTTTCCTTCTGCTACGATAAAAGAATTTCCAAGTTTACATTGCAACATTCTTTCTATTCTAATTTGATGCAATCTGACCCCTATTCCCGCATAATCTGTATTTTCCAATGATTTCATATATGAATCTATACGTTCATCTGTCACAATCGCTTTGGTATATTTATCTATATCTACACTGTGTTTGACAGATTCAAATCGTGGCATAACCATTTTACGTTCTGTATTTATATAAAAACGAGTCATACCAATAATTCTGTATCTTTTTCCTGCATGTTGTAATTCACCGTTTGGATCTTGCAATGCAATGCCGTATTCTTCTTCATTTGGTTGCATATTTTCTTTCTGTATTTTTACAGCATATGCAAGAACTGGTTTTCCGGTCTTTTTATCTATCAAAGTGGTCATTTTCATACCGGTTTCATCAGTATTTTTAGCAAGTCTAAATTCAGGAGTCATCAATTTATAAAATGTTTTTGATGTGATTCCCTGTTGATTTACCTTTAACAAATCTAATAAAACATCAAATTCGGTATATCTTACAATAAGTTTAGGGCTTCTGAATTTCAAGAAGTTCTGAAATTTGCTTAAAAATGTTTCTAATTTAATCATGTTGTTTTCTGCTTATATCAAAATATATACTAAATATATTTTTTGTCAATATTATTTTTGTTGCACAAAATTTTTAAAATCTATATAATTTAAAACGATTAAGGGGAAAGGGCTTTTTTTATGGTTCAAAACAAATATTTTTTGTTTTCAATGCTGTTTATGACAATAGCGGCTATGTATTGTCGTGACGCTGATTGCGCTCAAAAAAAGTCTGTTATTCCGCGTATCGCAGCAACAAAATTATCTCTTGTAAAACAAAGTCCTGTTTTAAACGAAATGAAAGGTTCTGTGAGCACCGCACAATCAATCGCTTCACAAATTAATTGTAAAGCAGGCAGATATTTACCAGCCGGACTTTCGTCATGTTCCCCTTGCAAGGACAGATATTATTGTCCGGGCGGAATGTTTTCTGTAAAATCTGTGGATCAGGGTTTAAAAATGTGTGTACGCAGCACCCCTAACCCTGCAAAGACAGCATGTACTGTTTCTTGTAAAGCGGGGCAATATTTGCCTGCAAAACTGAGCGATTGTCAACCGTGTCGCGACAGATATTATTGTCCAGGTGGTGTTTTCACAACGGGAACCAATGCTTCTGATCAAGGGCTAAAAATTTGTATAAATAATAAAGTGCCAAACGATTTAAAAACCGCTTGCATAACACAAACAGAACCAACTTATACCTGTGATGCGGGTCAATATTTACCAAGCAGCGCAACATCGTGTTCAAAATGCAAAGACAGATATTATGTTTGCGCAGGTGGAACGTTCAACAAACTCCCTGTTGCACAGGGTATATTGCGTTGCGACAAAGGTCAGATTGCAGATTCCACAAAAACACAATGTATTTATGAAACATTTAATTGCCCTGCTGGTCAATATTTGCCTGCAAAAACTGAAAATTGTAAACAATGTAAAAAAGATTATTATTGTGCCGGCGGCAGTTATACATACGCCAATGTTGACCAAGGATATTTCCAATGCAAACCTGGGTTCCATCCAAACAACGAGCAAACAGGCTGCGAAAAAGATGCACCAACAGAAGTCACTTGTGGCGCTGGATTCTATTTACCTGCCAATACAATGGAATGCAAAAGATGCTCTAATTCTAAAAGCTATTGTCCGGGCGGAAAAACATTCAAGAAAGACTCTGTCGACCAAGGAATATATGAATGTCCTGCACCAAGTGTACCAAATTATGATAAAGATGCTTGTATCGCAACACTATCCAAAACATTTTTACAATTTGGACCAAACGAAACCGCAGAATTATCCGACCAATGTTGGACTGTGAAAGACGGTGCTAAATATAAAATCTGTTTATTCGGAAATAAAATCGTTTTACCTGAATCAACAGAAAATTCAGATAAATAATAACTGATATTTTTGTCTTGTATGAAAACCATATTTTTTGTATAATAAACATTACATAAAGGGAATGTATTTTTATTGCAATAAAAATGAGACAGGATAAATCTGTATTTTTAACAGCAACATTGGTTTCTATATTATCGCTGTATAATATGGATTCACACGCTGAATCTGTTATGTGTGCAAACGGTTATATGTTGCCTGCGGGTTATAAAAATTGTGTCCCTTGTAATGATTCAAATCTTCAAAAAATATCTACAAATAATTCTGAATCTTTGTGGTGTCCGGGTGGAAATTTTGTTGTTTCCCAAAAACATCAGGGAATTAAAATATGCAGTGCAGAAACATTGGCAGATTCAAAACACAAAAAATGTGAAAAGAAGAAAGTTGTTTCTTCCCGTTCTGCAAAAAAATCAAATTCTGCAAAAAAAGCAAAAGACAATGCATCTGCTGCCCGCATTGTATTGAAAGAAAAACTGCCACAAAAAAGAATTATGCCTATGCGTTCATCGGCAGATTCATCACAAATTAATTGCAAGGCTGGAACCTATTTACCAATGGGCGGAAAATCTGCCAGTGATTGTAAAAGTTGTCTGGACGGATATTATTGCACAGGTGGAAAATGGTCCCCAGACCCAAGTATTAATCAGGGTTTAATAAAATGCGCCGCTGGATTAATTCCAGATTCAACAAAAACAAAATGCTATAATCCAGAATCAGATAAAATTCAATGCAAAGAAGGAACTTATTTACCAATGGGCGGTGAATCTGCAAGCGATTGTAAAAGTTGTCTGGACGGATATTATTGCACGGGTGGAAAATGGTCCCCAGACCCAAGCATGGATCAAGGTTTAGCAAAATGCGCCGCAGGTATGGTTTCTAATGCGAAAAAAACCGCATGTGAGGCTAAAAAATCTGAACCGGCAAAAAGCCCTGATGTGGCAGAATGCAAACCTGGTGAATATATTCCTGCAAAAACAATAAAATGTGCAAAATGTTCTGGTTCCACAAAATATTGTCCGGGTGTTTCTGGAAAAATGTCAGATGTTGACCAAGGAATTTATTTATGCCCAGATAAAAGCAAGCCTAATTCTGAAAAAAGCGCATGTATGTTGACTCTTGATAAAACAATGATGCAATACGGTCCATCTGGTCAAAAAGTTGCCTTGGGCGACCAATGTTGGAATCATATCACAAAAGACGAATACATCAAATGTATGTTCGGTGGCAAGGTTAAATTACCATAAAGTCATTCTTTCAAAATACGATTTATAAGTTTTGTATTGCACAAAACAGAAATTTTCTGTACAATATTATTATAATTGAGAATGTGGTCTGATGAATATAAAAAAGCCATCTGTTTTAGCAATTTTTAGTGTGATACCTTGCGCAATCGCAGTTATCAACAATTCTTTTGCAGATACCTGTGATGGCAAGGGTTGGTACAGATGGGAAGAAACAAGCACATCTAAAGATTGGTGTATGCCATGTCCTGCGGGGTGTTATTGCGACGAAGATGCAGAAAAAAAGAAAATTTTTACGGGTGGCAGCAAGTGGAGAGATTGCGCAAAAAATTTAGATGATTATGGTATATATTATTGCGGTAATGGTTATACATCAGATTCAACAACAGACATGTGTAAGGGGCTTGGTGCCCAATCTTACTGCAGGGGTCCACAGTCAAGCAGTTATTGCTATTTTAAATCGACCGATACACAGAAGAAGCTTTATAGGGGCAGTTTAAGTATAAAATGCGACCCAGGGACATATACAAAGTCCAAACATGAAAAATGCCAACCATGTAAAACAGGATATATTTGTCCTGGGGGTGTTTTTTATACTGATAAAAAAAATGCGAGAGCAGAAATAAATTCTCAGTGGTCATCTAGTTGGAAACTTGAAAAAATAACTTTAACAAGAAGTCCTACTGGAGATGACGGTATATACCTTTGTCCATCTGGGAAAATAGCAAATGCAGACCATTCAAAATGTGTCGATAAAAACAATTCTTCAAACAACAATGATAACAACAAGCCTTCGCAAAAAATTAATTGCAAGGCAGGAACCTATTTACCAATGGGTGGTAAATCTATCAATGATTGTAAAAGCTGTTTAGATGGATATTATTGTCCGGGTGGAACATTTGAAATAAAATCTATCGACCAAGGCTTAAAATCTTGTGCATACGACCAAAAACCAAATACAAACCGTACCGCTTGTATATCCGCAAGAACCCATTGTGACAAAGGATATTTTTTACCTGCAAACTCTTCAATTTGTGAAAAATGTGTAAGTTCCGACTATGTTTGTTTTGGTGGTGATTTCACCCCAGGACAAAACACAAATCAGGGACAATCAAAATGTGATTCTTATCAGGTGCCAAATGACGATAAAACATACTGTATTGATAAATCAAGCGTGAACACCTATTGCAACGCAGGACAATATTTACCTGCAAACAGCACAAAATGCGAAAGATGTCCATCAACAAAACATTATTGTATCGGTGGCGAATTTAAATACGAATCTTTTGACCAAGGTATATACGATTGCCCTATGTCCAGTGTCGCAAATGACAGACGCGATTCTTGTGTTTTAACATTAAGCCAAGATTTTATGAAATATGGACCAAATGGTTCTAATGTTTCAATAGACGAACAATGTTGGACAAAAAAGACGGATACCGCATATAAAAATTGTATTTTCAACACGACTGTTTCACATTCAAAATCACATTTTGCAACTAAAATTCAACCTATCACAACACCGTTGTTAAACAATCTGCAAAACAACCGTTCTGTGCCTGAAATTTTATTAAAAGAAAAACCTGTGCGCAAAGAAATTATAAAAATTGAAAAAGGCTCTCTTGAACAGGCCTTGATAGATTCTGCCAAGAAATAATAATTCTATTTGACTATATATTCATAACTTTTGTATACTCTGAGTAATACCAACGGGGATTGTCATGTTTTTTATTCCTTACTTTTTAAAGCCAAAGAAAAACCTTGTGAATCTGTTAAGGGTATTGACCGGCGTAGATAAAAAAACAAATATTAAAAAGTTGATAAAATCTATCGATGTTTATAACGAACCTTTGCAAAAGGTATTCTTGCTTGCATCGGCCGTATATAAATTTGATAAATCATTATTATCAAAACAATTGGCCGGCGTTATAAGCCACGAAAGATTTGGAAATGCTATGAATATGGCGGCTTTTCAGAAAATATGTAAATTGTATAATGAAAATGGAATTGTTCCACTTGCACAAAAGGGTCTGGTTCAAAAACTGCTTTATCCACAAAGCACACGCCCAATGAACGATGCCGATTTTGCTATTCCAAAAAATGTATATAGAAACGCAATAAATCTGGCTACAGAAAACGGATTTCATATAAACCATGATATGTTATTCAGCGCCGATTTACAATTGCGAGATCAAGGTTGCGTTGATGTACACTATTCTTTGTTCAAGGGCTCAAATCCACAAATGGACGATGAAATGTTCAGTCGTGCGTCCCGTTTAAACACAATGGGTTGCGATGTTTTGATTCCTTCGCCAGAAGATATTATTGTTATAATTATGTGCGAATTTTATGGAAACTTTTTATACGAAGCCGGTTCAAAAGACACAGACATCAGCGAGATTTTTGATTCTCATCCACAATGGGTATTGGATACATACAAAATAATTCATGATTATCCAGAATTGAATTGGAGCAGAATTATGAAAACTGCAAAATTGTCTGGTTATGATTATCAAATAAGAATACTGACAAAATTATTAAATAAAATTATTCCAAATATTGTTCCACAACACGCAATAAAAATTATGGAACATATGTGTCCAGATATGGTTATAGAACATTATTTAAAACGCGATAAAAAACTCGTTTATTTACACAAGAAAAACCACATATATTATCTGCGAGAAAATCTTTAATGCCAACGAACTATACTAAAAATTTTGATCAATCGTCATTTGATGCAATTTGTGATAAATTGCAAAACATAGTCGCACAAAACAAACCTGTATGGCGTGGAACGGTATATATTGGCGAACAACCTTTATATATTGAATGTGATGTGCAATGGCTGGCTGAAAAAATACCTTTGTATTTCGTAAAAGTATTGGAAAACACTAAAATCGATGGCAGCAAAGAATTATACATTTTAAATCGTGGTATATATAAATTCATTTCATGCCCAGATTATTATACAACAGATATTTATTTCACAGGTACAAACATTTATAAACACCCAGATATAATTGTTCATAACAATTGTTTATTCATCAGAAAAAAACCTGTTTTTTATCTGTCTATCACCGAAGAATACGGAACAAATTTTTATCATCTTGGGGAAAATCATTTATTAATGCGTTTATTAAATTATATCTTTGATGATGATTCCAATGTTATTTTGCATGGTTCTGCGGTTGGAAACGAAAATTACGGTGTTTTAATCACGGGATTAAGTGGTTCTGGAAAATCAACATTGTCTGCATATTGTTTGGCAAACGGAATGAAATTTGTCGGCGACGACAGAATTGCCCTGCACCGTGAAAACAACACTGTGTTCGCAGACCCAATATATACAACATTATCATTAAATGAAACTCTGGATGGTGTAAAAACAATATTTTCATCACGTCCAAACGGCAGCAACAAAGATGTTTATGTCGTTGATAAATCACAAATTTCAACACACATTCCAATCAAGGCAATTATAGAACCAATAAAATCAAATCTTGAAAGTCCATTGATAACAAAATGCGCAATATCGCCTGTTCTGACACGCGTTTGCATGGATTATTCTTATTTCAGTTTATTGGCACGCCATACAAATCCTTTGAATGATTACAAGAAAATTTCTGGCTTGCTTGCTGGAATCGATTCTTTTAAGATAGAATTATCAAAATCTATTAACGAAAATGCAAAGACCATTTGCAATTTAATTTTAAAGCAAGGAGTTATTTAATGTATAAAAAAAATCCTGATTTCTTTTCTGACATCACTGGTTCCCAGGTTATATTCATAGACATGGAACAAGGTGTTTTTTATTTATTGCCTTTGTTTGCAAGTCTTGTTTTTAAATTTTTAATCAAGGGATATGATATAAAACAAATAAAAGAAACTTTTTCAAAAGTCCCTGAAATCCCAGATGATTATGAATCACGCATTGATTCTGTACTGGAAACATTGTTAGAATTCAAATTGATTGTTGAATCTGACACACCAGATACAATTGAAGATGTTTTGTTAAATGATTTGACATACCAAGATTTACAAGAAGAAGATTTTGCTTTTGATATTACACCATCAACAGATGTTCAAAAACTGTTGTTGGATGACCCTATTCACGATGTATCTTTGGACGGTTGGACACCAATTGAAAAATGATTTCAGTTATAATACCTGTGTTTAATGGCGAAAAATATCTTGATGAATGTTTATCAAGCATTAAAAACACGGGTATTGAAATAATTGTCGTAAATGATGCAAGCACTGATAATTCCGTCAATATTGCAAAAAAATACACAGATAAAATTATAACTATAAATAAAAGTGGTCCTGTGGTTGCACGAAATACAGGTCTGCAATCTGCAAATGGTGAATATGTTATGTTTATGGACGCAGACGATAAATTGGTTGATAACGCATTTGATATTTTAATTCAAAACATCAATGGTTATGATGCCGTCATCGGTCTGCGCCAAGATTTTATTTCACCAGATTGTGTTGATACTTACACACCAATAACAGAACAAAAAAAATCTTCACATGGTGTTATTGCTGGTTGCTGTTTGATAAAAAAATCTGTGTTTGATACCGTTGGTGATTTTGATTCTGATTTGATGTGTGGCGACGGATATGATTGGTTATTGCGTGCTGAAAAAAGTGGTATAAAAATAAACAAAATAGATTCTGTTGTATGCAATCGCAGATTACATAATTCCAACATGGGTCGTACATTAAAAAATCAAGAATGTATCGATTACGTAAAAATAATAAGAAAACATTTTACAAAGAAGAACTGATGACTGACATTATACATATTTGTGTTGCTGCTGACAATAATTATAAACTGCCTTTGACAGCGGTATTGAATTCTTTTGTAAAAAATGTAAAACACAAAACTGTTTTGCATATTTTATACACTGGGTTCAGCGAACAATATAAAAATAAATTAAATCGTTTTTGTTGCGGGACAAATATATCTCTCGATTTCAAAGATATGTCAAAATACGATTTTGATTTTCATGGTCTGGATATGCAACATTGGACGCGTGCTATATTTTACAGAATTATGATTCCAGAAATGTTTTCTGATTTAGACCGTATGATTTATATAGATGGCGACACATTGGTTCTGGACGATTTGTATGAATTATATAACACAAATATGGATGACAATTTTATGCTCGCTATGGTTGTTGACAGATTTTCATACAAAACGCGTATTGGCGAATTAAAAACATCTAATTATTTCAACAGCGGTATGATTTTATTTGATATAAAAAAATGTCTTGAATTTGGTTTTTCTGAAAAATGTGTTCAATGGATACATGACAATCCAGAAACAGCTAAATTTCCGGACCAAGATGCTATAAACATCATTGCAAACAATAAAATTATGCGAATTAACAACATATACAACAAACAATTTGCAACAAATGATTGGATAGATTGGTCTAAACAATATGTGATTGCCCATTTTTTATCTGCCGTTAAACCATGGCATTATGGCGCCCCATCTTCATACAGCAGAAAATACAGAACATATATTCCAAACAAACTGAGTGCTCTAAGAATTTATCTCGGACAAAAAATACACGAATTAAAATATTTCTGTTTTCATAAACAATATGTGATGAAACTCGTGAATATGAACATTGTTGAACAGGTTAAAATTTATATCTGTAATATTTGTGTACACACAAAAACCTTGGACAACAAAAAACCAAATTTAATAGACGTTTTGCAAAATAACAAAGGTGCAAGAAAATGTATATAAACGAAGAAAAAATTTCAAGAATTGTTATTCAAACAACAGAAAAACCTGTTCAATACGATTTATTTGAAAATTTTATACGAAAATCACCTTTTGTTCGCCAGATAGCTTTTATTGGCAAGGCTATATTTGATTCACCAGATGTTATAAAAATAATAGATTTATGCCGTTTAAAAAGCATAGCTTTAATTTTCGGTGAAATGGCAGAAAATGTCCCATTTGAAATTATTGACGCAATCGTCAATTCTGGAATTGTAATTGCTGTTAATCTGCATGATGGTGATAAAAATATAGATGTTTTAAACGAATTAAAAACAAAATATCAAATGCCTATTCCAGAAGTGAACGCAATAATAAAAACCCCACCGCGCACACCACAAGATACACTTTCCGCTACATCTTATGCTTTTTATAATCTGGCAGACGATAAAAACAATGTCCCATGCTGGAATTTATTAAACGAACCAATGATAGATTATGATGGTTCTCTGTTAGGTTGCTGGACAAACCCAGACAAAAAACACCCTATCAACGCATTTGATTTGGGTATTCAATCTGCTTTGAACAAAAGTCCTTTTTTGAATATGATAAAAATGTTAAAAACTGGCAAAATAAATGTTCAATGCCCATGTGCCAGATGTCCTGTATTTGCCAGTTTTATTTGGTCTGATTCAACAATAGATGTTTATTCCAGAACCCAAGAATAAAATTATTCTTGGGTTGTGTCATCATCTTGATTCTCAGGAATAAATTTAAAAAAATCATTGGGTTGCGAATTTGTAGCCTTTAATATTTTTGCAATAGACAACATTGATGGCCAATGTGGTTGCCCATAAAGAGACGAACGTTTACTTCTGTTAAAAGAAGTCGGATCTAATCCACTGTATTTTGCCAACCCAGACACAGAAAAGCCGTGTTCTTTTGCAAATAATTCTATTGCTTGCCATATTTGATTGTGTGTCATTTTGTTTTCCTCCTATGATTCACAAATCTTATATACATACTACACCTATAACGATACTATTTCAATATATACAACTACAACTAGAATTTAATCCTAAATTTTATTGTGTTTTATTATATTTTATGGTTAATAAAAACGATTCGGTTTTGTTGTGTTTTTTGGTTAATTTGTGATATAATAAGGAATATGAAAAATACCCTGCACCTTGTTTTAAAACACTATTGGTTCGATAAAATTGTATCTGGCGAAAAAACTTCGGAATATCGTGCATGTTCTGAATATTGGAACAACCGTTTATCCAACAAAAATTATGACAAGGTTGTTTTTCACAAGGGTTATACAAACACCACCGCAACATATAAAATTATATCCATTGCAATCACAACCAAACCAAACGATTTGCATCTGCCAAAATGTTGGGAAATTAAATTAAAGAAATAATCCCCTCACAACCACCGGTTGTATGAATATATTCTTATTCCCTATATACACCATAAATATATAAACTACTTTCTACCACAAGTTGAATTATAGATTTTATACGCACGAATATTTTACAATAATTTTATATATTGTTTTTTGTTTAAAAAACTTAAATTTATATTAAAAAATGCACAAACCACAAAAAAGTATAAAAATTTTATAAAACACTTGACTTGTACATCAAATAGTTATATCATAAGCGCAGTTATTCGGGCATAGTTCAGTCGGTAGAACAACGGACTGTTAATCCGTATGTC
>AUXO011732428.1_pt1 | contig 13803 bp, 15 predicted proteins | sample 768731 | NCBI WGS metagenome assembly AUXO01 (sample SAMN02715735, study PRJNA202380) | gut metagenome | biome: sheep rumen | host: Ovis aries | place: New Zealand: Palmerston North
GGCCAGCCGTGCGAGGTCTATGATGCGGTGATGTACGGCTATTAGATTCGACTTTTCTGTCAGCACAATCGATTGTGCATATTGTTAGGCGGCCTTGTGGTCTGTGAAGATAGCAAGGCATTTTCTTTCGAAACAAGAATTACACGATAAAAAATCTATCTATGAACACTAGGCTCGGCATTGCCCATGAGAGGGGGATGTTGGGCCACTTTCATATTGTCACCAGCCGGGTGGGTCCTGCTGGCAACAAAATCAACGGCCATCACGAAAGAGTCCGTTCTCAGGAAGTCATCAACCGCATCATGGCGAGAATCAGAAGCGTCAAGCCTCCGATGCCGTGAAGACGGTTTTTGAGTATCGCTTCTCCACCGTCAACCAATTCAAGTTCATCCTTGAATCGTTACGAGAAGGCAGAATCGAAGAAAAGCTGAGGAGACCAAAGAGCTACCTCAACGTTTAAATGTTATGGCTCTATTAACCAATTAAAAAAGCATATTGATTAAATAGCCTGCTGAAGCTGCAAAAACCATGATAAGAGGTAATATAACCATACAGCCATTATTTGAACTTCCATTTTTACCTCCTCCATTACCAAAACCTAACGAGTCAGCAGTAGGCAACCCCCAACTATTCGTAAGACGTGTACGACAATAAGGGCAAATCTCTGCATGCAAGTCAATTTCCATTTTGCATTTTGGACATTTTTTCGTATAACTCATACTATATTCTATGGCACCTTTGGCTCATTGGGTGCGATTAATAATTATTGTCTAAGACATACAAAAAAGTGGAGCCTCCATCTGCCTTGTCCTCAGCGTAGGGTTTGGCCTCCCTTGTAATACAGATAAGGAGAATGAACAAACCTCACTTGGATGTATTTCGTGCCATACGAAAAAACAAACCAAGAAGGGCGTTCTCACCTTTTATTCTGATTTCACATTGACTATCGCCAACTGTGAGGTGTCCACGCTACCAGAATAAGCGAAATGCGCTTTCTCAATATGCCACAATCCCGTTTGGTACTGCGTTACAAAGATACACATTTTTATGCAAAGACTACTAGCCTAACAAAGTATTTAGCAAAAATTAAGATTGAATATCCCACAGTTATCTCTATTTTTGAAGAAAATGAGGCCGCTTTCTATATAAAATGCTCTTTTTCTGTTCTTTTTTCTTAAATTTTTGCATTTTTTTATCCACGTTTTTAAAATAATCACTATATTTGTGGCGTCGTTCTGAGAAAGGAGCGATGATATTGAGGAGAGCGATTAAGCTTTGACCCGCTAGAGAATCAGCATAATTCACTTTGTACGGGCGAAAAGTCTGAAAGCAGTTTCTTCTGTAGTAGTATTTATACTGCTTGCTCCCAATGAGGGGAGCTGCTCACGTAAATACGTGCAGGTGTATTTGAGGTGTTTATCTTCTTTATAGAATGGTATTACAATTTTAACAAATTGACTATAATAAGTATAATGAAGAAAATGGTCTTTGTCGCATTCCTAATTATATTTGGTGGGATTATCTTATACAATCTCAATCCTACTCAATATTGGTTTATGCCCCAATGTCCTTTTAAGCAGATAACAGGACTAAATTGCCCTGGATGCGGTATACAAAGAGCTATTCACGCGTTAATGCATGGAGAAATCAAAGAAGCAATACATTATAACTATTTTCTTTTTTATTCAGGTCCTTATGCAGCCTCTTTTCTCTTAGTGTGGTTGATGCCAAAAAATGTTTTTCGGTATAAAATTAAAGATATAATAGAAAATAAACATGTAGTAAACTTTTTCTTATTATCTTTTTTATTGTGGTTGGTTATTAGAAACATATTAAATTTATAAGTTATGGATATTAATCAAGCAAATCAATTGTTAGCTCTTTATGGAAGTCGTCTTCCTATTGAGTCTATGGAAATGGTAAAAAACAAATTGCTAGGTATGGACCATAGTGTTGCTTCAATACGTATGGCACAGTTAAAAGATCCTACAATGGCATTAATATTATCTGTGGTTGTGGGTTCTTTAGGGGTCGACAGATTCTATATTGGTGATGTTGGTTTAGGAGTTGGAAAACTTTTAACTTGTGGAGGTGCCTACATTTGGTGGATAATAGATATTTTTATGATCCAAGATGCTACCAAAAGGAAAAACATGGAAGCACTTATGATGTATGGTTAATTTGAATTTCGGTAAGATATTGTGTTTTTATATTGATTTAATCGTTTAACATTTTAAAAAGATTGATTATGGCATTTTGTAAAAATTGTGGAACTCAAGTGAATGATGGAACAAAGTTTTGTCCGAAGTGTGGTCAAGCCGTTGACGGTGAACCTCAACAGCAAGTTTATCAACAACCTCAGTATGCTGCACAACCACAACAGCCCCAGACTCAACCTCTAAAACCGGATTCTAATATGATTCTGGCAATTCTCTCAACAATCTTCTGTTGTTTGCCAACAGGTATTTACGCTATCATCTTAGCAAACAAAGTTGACAAGCTATATTATGCAGGACAGTATCTTGAAGCAGAAGAGGCTTCAAGTGGTGCTAAAAAATGGTCAATTATTGGTGCTGCTCTAGCATTAGTCGGAACATTGATTTATATAGTATTCTTTGTGCTATTGGCAGCAGGTTCTGCAGCTGGTTATTAATAAACAGAATGGCAGTAGTCGCTTACCGACTATTGCTATTCTTGTAAAAATAGTAAATTATGCCTTTTTGTATAAAGTGTGGAAATCAGATTAAGGACAATGTAAGATATTGCCCTAAATGTGGAAATGATTGTCAGTCGGAGCTGGTTGGCAGAAGAGAGAAAACATCATATCAACAACCAACAATTGTCTATGTACAAGCCCCTCAACAGCAATCTGTTTATGTACACAAAATTGAAAAAAGTAAAGGCATAGCTTTACTCTTGTGTTTTTTTCTCGGCGGTTTAGGAATTCATCAATTCTATTTAGGAAACACCACACAAGGTGTCTTTTATCTGATTTTTTCCTGGACGTGCATACCTGCATTAATCTCCATTGTAGATTTTATAATCCTTTTGTGTATGAGTGAAGCTTACTTTCACCAAAAGTATGACAGAGAATGGTAACTAAAAAAATAGTTTAGATATGCCATATTGTAGTAAATGCGGAACAATCATAGACAATGATACGCTATTTTGCCCAAAATGCGGAAGTAGAGTAGGAGTCGTTGTAAACGTACAGCAACAACAAATCCAACAATTTCAGAAAAATGGACAAAAGCCTTTCAAGCCAAATTCAAATATGACTTTTGCAATAATAACAACTGTCTTATGCTGTGTCCCTTTTGGAATATATGCTATCATTCAAGCCAATAAAGTTGATACTCTATATTATTTGGGAGAATACAAAAAAGCAGAGATGGCTGCTCAAGATGCAAAAAAATGGTCTATTATTGGTATTGTCACAAGTTTTGTTGGTTGTATATTATATATTCTAATTATTCTAGTTCTTGGAATAATAGGGGGTGAACCTTTTTGGGAAGGTTTTTTTAATGCATTATGAATGATTTGAAGGACTTTTTAAATCGAAACAAATATATTATTGCTATTGTTTTAATAGTAATTAGCATTATTTTTTATTTCTTTTTCGATCCTACAAAATATTCAATAATGCCTAAATGTCCTGTCAAACTTCTTACTGCTTTCAGTTGCCCAGGATGTGGATTCCAACGTGCATTACATGCAGCCTTACATGGGAATTTTATAGAGGCTGTTCATTATAATTTATTTCTTCTTGTTGCTATCCCTCTAACATGCATATGGTTTTTTAATAGTCTAATTATTGAATATACCTCACGCCAAGAATATAGATTGAAAATACTGAATCGTAATAGGATAATTGTATATACATATTTAATTTGTTATTCATGCTGGTTTGTCATTAGAAACATTTATAAAATATAAACAAATATGGGATTCTGTAAGTATTGTGGTAGTCAAATTAATGAAAAAGTATGTTTCTGTCCTAATTGTGGTGCTCAATTAAGACAACAATGTACTGGTAATGGAAAACTTACAATTAAGTTTGATGGACAATGGATGTTGTTTGATGCTAAGATTAACATTAGGGTTAACGAGTCTCAAATAGGTTCTTTTTCTTTTAAGAAGGGATTTGAAGTGACGGTTCCTATTAATTCAAATCGATTGCTTGTGGATGTTAAATGTACTATTAGGAGTTACCAACCAGTATTAAATGTGAATCCTTCAGAAGACTACACTTTATATCTGACATATAGTCGCTTTATTGGCAATTTTGATTTCATATTAGTTGACAAAAGCGGAAAACGCATACAGTAATATACTATATAATTTTTAAACATATGAAAAAATGTCCTAATTGCGGCGTACAGTTAAATGACGATTGTCTTTTCTGTACAGAATGTGGAAATCCAATTCCACAAGGTGATGTATGTCCCCAATGTGGCGCTATTATAAATGAAGGTAGCGTTTTCTGCGAGAATTGCGGAAAGAGACTTGATGAGACTAAATCAGATTCCCAAGCAGAAACTATATCGGAGAATACGCAGAAAAAATGTCCTCACTGTGGCACCCTTGTGAATGACGATGATGTTTTCTGCGAGAATTGCGGAAAGAGACTTGACGAGACTAAATCTGATTCCCAAGCAGAAACTATATCGGAGAATACGCAGAAAAAATGTCCTCACTGTGGCACCCTTGTGAATGATGACGATGTGTTCTGTGAAAATTGCGGAAAGAATCTCACTGATGCAGGAACAACTTTTGCAGCTAACCAAGTTCAACAACAACCAATATACGAAGTGGAAGAAAGATCATCCAATGGTACAAAAATTATTATCCCAATAATAATAGTGCTAGTAGTTCTTTTCCTCATCGGTGGTGGATGGTTTGGATATAATAAATACTCTGAATATAGCGCAGCCAAACAAGCACGTGAAAAATTTGTTGCAGATTCTCTAGAACAAGCAAGAAAGGACTCTATCAAATTAGCGGATCAACTGGAAAAAGAACGCCAAGACTCCATAGAGAATGCTAGATTATTATCATTACAGGAGCCATATTTGTCGCTATTGGATATTTATAGCGCAAGAAACGATGATGAACATTGGGGAGAATTCTATTTTCTATACGATTTGAATGGAGATGAATTTCCCGAATTATGGTTGCAAGTATTAGAAAACGAAGATTTTCAACTACTTGTGTATTCAAGTATTGATGGGGTCGCGAAACTACTATTTCGAGGAGATGTTGGCCATCCATATCATCATGGTTTCTACAAAGGTGACGATTACATTTTAATGAATTTTGCTCACATGGGTGCACAGTCAATATACAAGTATTATCTTGAAAACGGTATTATAAAAGAAGAGAATATTTTTACTTTAGAGGCAGATTCGCTAAATGAAGCAGAATATAAGGAAATTTCAGAACCAGAGATTTCAACATATGAAATAACTGATAAATCTCCAATATATGAAATTAAATAGGTAAAATTAATTAATAGTTCGTTAAAAATTCAATATATGGCCTAACGGCTATGCCGCGCAGCCAAGGAGTTCTTTGAAAATGTGATTAATTAGTGTCTGCTGAATTAATTCCGAGTCGCCACGGCAGGGGGTGCAGACGTAGTCACCACCTGTGACCATATTCATTATTAGATGGCATAGTTCAATAAGTGCATAACAAAGTTCCCTCAGGAACTTCATCACGTTTTTTGAGAAGTAGCACATTCGCGTCCAGCATCTTGCAGTATCAGGGAGCTTGGTTCTTATGTCGTTAGCTCGATAAACGTAAGCATTCTATAAACCACCTGTAGTTTATCGAATGCTTACTTACAATCGTTGTTTTGTATCTCCATATCCTTGAGTTGTTTGCGGTTTGCCGCATTCATGTATATCTTGTCAGCGAGGATGGTGGAAGGTAGATAGCCAAACCTCATCTGATATAGATTTATCTGTAGCTGCATATCAGCCCCCTCGTTGTAGGCATCCCAATTGTGGTGCCTAGAATCAACGAACTTTTCACATACTATAATAATTCTTACAAAGCATTACAAAGCATCAATCACTATAAAGGCAGCCCAATACTTTGGATCACTATATTTTCCATTGTCGAGAGACTTCAACTGATGTTGGGATTGCGTAAACGCATCATTAATCGACTTACCTTTTACAAGCAAATCATAAAAATTTGTCATAAGAATCCTGGTTGCAGTGTCATCAACTCGCCACAGGCTCATTATTATAGTTTTGGCTCCAGCCTTTTTAAATCCTCGTTGTAAACCAAAAACACCTTCTCCAGAAAGATCGCCAAGAGCAGTCTCGCATGCAGAAAGAGTAACAATTTCTAAACCACTAAGGTCTAAACGTGCTATCTCCTTTGCTGTAAGAATACCATCTTCTCCACTTGTTCTTCTTAGTTTTACAGCTTTATTGGCTCCTGCCATCAATAGTCCCGAACGACTGAGAGATTGTTCATCTAAAGAATTAAATGGATTTAATGTTATCTTAGTAAAATTCGATTTTCTGTATTTAGGCACATAAAAGCCATGAGTGGAAATGTGGGCAATTTGCACATTTTTACCAGATAAGTTCTTAAATGACGACTCTGTTGCGATATTCCCACTTATTGTATCTACCCTAATAGATGAGCTTAAGACTTCTTCTATTTTTCTCATCTCAACCAGCGTTTGGGGCAAGTAAGCCATACCGTCTCGCAATTGTTCATTATTAGAGATGTCTTCGTTAACCGTTGTTGTCCCTGACTGGGACTGATCTAGGAAATCATAATTTACACCTCCATATACAACCGCACGGTTAATCTCTTTCTTTTGGTTTCTTTGAGCAATCTCTCTTGTTGAAGACAACCGGTGTATCTTGTACTTGCTATTCATAAGTTTCAAATCGTCGTCTGGAAGGTATTCTATTGCAATTTTATGAAGAACTCCTGTCGGTGAAAAATAGATTTCAGTAATATTATTCAAATATGGTCTAAGAGGTTGCCATACAAGATTATAGGCTTGCGACGTATTATAAGTTGTCACAATAGAGGTTAAGTTTTTCTCGGTAAAAAGTTTGATACAGCTAGGATTGGCATCTTTTTTTAGTATATTTGCATAATACTCATTCTCTCCCTGATCGTTTTTAGCAAGTAGAAATTCTATTGCAGCAGAACCAGATGATAAGTTATCTTGGATTTCCCGCCAGTCAACATTAAGGATATGTCCATATGTGGTAAAATCAAGGTTCAACATTAAGCGTTCATTCAAGGTGTTAATGGAATCGTTTATTGTTTGGACCTTTTCCTTAGAGGCTGTATCTAATTGCTGTTTTAAGTGAACGATTTTCTCGTAGGTATCAGTTGTCTCTTTGTCATTTTCTAATTTAATTAAACTGAGCAAAAGATTTTCAGTCATCAAACTAAAATTTTTGTATTGCAAAGCACAATTATAAGCAAGTTGCTCTATATTTGAATCGCCTAGGAACCTACTAACACATAATGGAGCAAGAGAAATAAGTGGCTCCATCTTCTTTTGCATTTGCTGAACATTCAAAACTGAATACTGAGAAGTATTATTCATTTCTTGCCTGTAATCACTAAGCAATTCTTTGAAAACAGTTTTCGACTCATCTAAACGCTTTGCTTTATAGAGATTCTCGGCATAATTAAGTTTAATATTAAAAAGACTACGTTCTAAATATATATCTGGACCATTTAATGGCATTCCATCAAAAGAATGGCGATTTATAAGATAAGAAGATGACTCATAATTGTCATATGCAGCATTTAAAGCGTCTTCAGCATATCGCAATTCGTCTGTATTAGAACCAAGACGATTGCAGTAAGTGCTTATTCTGGATAAAAGATGAGCATATTCAATAAAATCAATTCCTTTGATAGAACGTCCCAAATTGCTAAAGTTTAACTCCAATGATTTTAAATATTCACATGTTTCTTTGGCAACGTTGAAAGCCGTTTGGAAATCACCTTTATACGCAAACGGAATCTCTTCATACATTCTAAATTTAATATACTCTGGCGAATTCTTCCCGCGTTCTCCTAAAATAAGCTCCGAAGCTTGTTTGAAAAAATTGGAAGCTTCCTCAATTTTGCCAGAGAACAATAGCAAGTCAGCTTTTACGGCTGCAATCCTTGCTTTATCATATACAGATAAATTATTCATGGAATTAGTTTGCTGTTCTAGAAACAACAATCCTGCCGTTCCATCGCCTTTAAAGGAAAAATCTGCAATTTGATTCTCCATTGAAAAATTCTCGCTTGTTTTGTAGCTTGCCGCCATGCACAAGACGAAATAGAGCTTCACTGGGTGATTAACAGATAATTTAGATGTGAAAAGGTTATTCCATTCGTCTATACTCTGAATTCGATCTCCTTTTATAAGTAAATCTAAAAATGTTTGATAAGTTAGTTCTAAGACTTTAGCATCCCCTTCATCACCAGAAGAATTTATTTCTGTTAACAAGTTACAGAATTCGTTAGCAGCACGTTTTATTCTCAAGTCTATTGATTCTGTTGGGCTATGGTATACATCCATTACAAGACTCATAGATTTGCCCAGTCGATCTTCGACATTTTGAGCAAAAGTACAATTGCTACAAAGCAATAAAGCAGTAAAAATCAAAGAACTTACCTTCATAATTCTTACTTATTAAGGCTATTCAACATTTCGTTTACATAATCTTCAGAACGATTTCCCTCAGTCTTTAACTTGTTAAGATATTCAATTAGGACATCTTTTAACTGATACTGCTCAAAAAGCTTTTTCCCTTCTTCAAGTTTACCTTCTGTATAAGCCTGCCAGAAGTATTCTGCTGCTTCTCCAAGATTTTTTTCAACGATTTTGCCCTCATAATATATCTTGCCTAGTTCAATTGCAGATTCATATTTTTTAGGATCAGAGCTATATAATGCATTCTCAAAGCTTGTAATACAATTAGGATCGGACTTTGACAACAAAGCCTCTCCTAACATATAATGATATTTATATCCAATATTATTAATACTCCTACGCTCCATCCTTATACCTTTTTGTAAATAATTTGCTGATTTGTCTAAATCCTTGGCAACCCCATTTCCGTAATAATATTTTTCACCTAACAGGAAACAGGCTGTTTGGTTGTTTTTATCGGCAGATTTAGTTAATAGCTCAAATGCTTTGTTGCCATCTTTTTCGACACCAATACCCTTTTCGTAACATTCAGATAGTATTAAGATGGCTTCATCACAACCAGAATATGTTGTAGTCCCCAACTCCTGTAACATGCTTACAATTTTATTAGGACTGTTGAGCTTCTTACCCATAAGTAGCTGTCTTCCAAGAAAGAGTTTGGCAGCATTTTCCTTTTCTGCTCCTTCTTCAATTATCCTGAATACCTCGTTATCATTCGTTTTCCCCTGATCAACAGCCTCAATGAGGGATTTTATTGCATCACCATTTCCTAAACGAGCGGACTTCATCAAAAACGGGATACCCTTTTTATAATCATTCTTTCCTTCCTTATCTTGACCTATGACAAGAGGCATATAATGTGTTGCTACATTATATAGCCATTGGGGTGTTCTATGGTGAATATACCCATCATCGACTGCTTTATTCAACAAAGCCACATAATCATCATAAGAGAGATTATTGATCTTGCTAAAACGACCGTAGTCATTAAAATAGTTTATTATTGCATACAGTGAATTAGGTTCACCATTTTTAGCTGTGGCAAGAATGTCGGAAGGAATTGTTCCTTCCCAGGAACGCGTTGAAATATCTTTTCCCCAAGCAGTTGGTTTTGCAGACAGAGTATTTGCTATGACAAATCTAGGATTTGGTTTCAACACGCCCTCCCCTCTGCCAAGCATGCCAGACTCACTTACATAACACTCGTAGTCCCCCATTTCATCATTGTGTAAAACAAAAACAAGTCTACAGAAATTGTTATACATATCATTTTGAATGGTATGATCGCCCCAGTATGTTGTATCAACGCCAAGACCCTTTATTGTCCATTTTGACATATTGGGGAAAGTGGGTTTAAGTTCTCTACTTTGGAGTCCAATAAAGCAGCGCCTTACCTCGTTAATATCCTTAGGATTCCAATTCTGTCTCATTCCCTCAGTAATGAAATAGACATCCTTACCAACATATTGTTTTCGAAATTTTTCTTTGTACCCTTCACATACAAATTCTCCATCTACAAACATAACGTCTGTATAAAAAATACTCTCTCCACTGTTATCGGTTAATACATAGCCTGGTTTCCCCTCATAAACAGCATAGTCGGTTATTTTATATTTTGTACCACTCTTTTTCTTTAGTTCTGCCAAATATGCATCTTTTGCAGCTTGGGAACTTGTATAGCGACCAGATCTTAATCGTCCGTCTTTCCATGGGTATGGAATCTGATAATGCCCATTAGAATAATCATGCGTATTGTAATAGGTAACTTCCTGACCAATCATAGCTTTCGCTTTTCCTGGTTCTTGGGTAGGAAAAAGAGTAAAGAAGTTACTTAGGCTGTCATACTTCTCGCCTGCGACAGAAGGCTTGGCCTGGCCACCAATAACAAAATCTTGTGCATTTGCAGAATACATAATGACACATAGTAATAATAATGTAATAGTTCTCATAATTGTATTTATTTTATTCGTACTCTTTTATAGTTTTCAACATCTCAGTCTCTGTGTTATTTAGTTGTTTCTTAGAAGCAAATTCTTCCATAATGGGATCTTTTAAAACAAAGGCTCCATTTGCTTGAAGAAAAACGCCTAATGTACTTTCAGATACGACACCTAATCCTTCAAAATTCATCAAAGATAGAAAACATTCATAGTCTCCTAACTTTTTATTATGTATTACCGCTACTACACGACAAAATGAATTGTTAACGTCATTAGTAATACTATGAGTACCCCAATACATTGGTTCTATGCGGACGTCTGTTACAACCCAGCTAGAATACATCGGTAAATATGTTATTGTTTCTTTTGTCTTGACATTAATATAACACAACTGTAAATATTGTGGAAAAGATGATGAGATCTTATTATTTTGCCCCAAATACAGATACTCTTTGCTGAGTAAATTGCTTTTAAAATAATCCAGATATGATAAATCTACAAATTCGGTCTCGACAGAAGCAAGTCTCGTGTAAAAAAACTGGTTCCCGTCTGTATCTTTAAAGACCAAACCAGGAGTACCATCATAAACAACATATTTTTCAAGTTTATAAGTCTTTCCGCTTAATGATTCCAAACTCTCATGGTACTCATTAAAGGCACTCATTGAACTTTTGTATTTACCAGACCTTACTCGATCTTCTTTCCATGGGAATGGTGCATCATTGGTTGTATAATTGAATACTTTATAGTACAGAAATTCCTTCCCAATATAGTCTTTATATTCTGTTAACATATCATTGTAGCCAATGTTTCTAACAAGATTTGACTCTTGAGAAAATACAAGAATGGGAGAACGTGCAATTAATAGAAAGCAAATAAATAAGAATTGTTTCATGATTAATTTGATTTAGGAGATCCGAATTTTGATTCAATATAATCGATTCCTTGTAAAAAGGTTGCTGTTAAGAAGATATCATATGATATGTAGAGCGTGTAGTAAAAAATAAGGCAAATTGCAGATAGAATAAGCGAATAACTTATCCAAGATAGTATGTTTACTGAGAATGGGGTTAGCAATTTGGGAAATTTCTTTTCTATTTTATTTACCAGAATCTCTGACATTGAATGATGGGCAAATATAGAATATGAAAAGGTGAAATATACAACAAATAATATCAAAACAACAAACAATGGAATTTTATGCTTCCCATTCATTAATGCCAAAAAAGTATTTGCTGTAATCACACTGCCTGGCAATTCTCCTTGAACTGTGTCGTGAATATCATCCAGCTCCATATCACCTACAAATATATACTTTCCTTTCATCAGCGCTTGTGCACCTTCTGGATCTTGTAGCAAATCTGTAGTTAGGTGATAATAATTCTTTTCGCCATTCTTGTCATAAGGAGAGTTGAAAAGAATCATCTGCTTAGAAAAGATTGTGCGATTACAAATACTTTGCCCATCGAAATAGAATGGCCCCAATTTAGTTATAGTATTTCCAGTGATATCCTCATACATGGTCAATGCCATTGACTTGTCTTCACCATCAAGTAATTCATACTTGTTAAAATCATTTCCCAAAAGAGTCGTTGTGTAATCTGAAAAACTTGATTTGCTCTCGAGAGTAGAATCACCAGCTAAAGTAGCATCTCTATGTTTAGGGATTACGATTCGATCCATTTTGCTAATTCTCGCAAACAATGCGGAATCTGCCGGTGACGAAATCCCCTCCTCAAAAAAGATATCCATTAAAACATATTTGTAATCTGAATTTATTGATAACAATTCAAGAAAATCACTTAAGGATTGTCTGTTAGTTATGTCAATCTTACCTTTGAGGAATCCATCTTCATCATTCACGTCAACCAGTTCTTTTTCATAGCATATATTAACAAAAAGAATACTATCTGGCACAGGCCCTTCATCAGTTATAAATAAAGATTTGACTGAATTGGTTTTCTTTATCAAATCACTTTCTCCACTAAGTTCAAATCCTACATTTGTCACGATGTAAGAAAAGAGTAACAGAATAAACGTTGTTACTAGAGATTTGAGTATAACTTTATGCTTTGAAGTCATGCCATCTTACTCATTTAATGAATATTCTATAGGAATCAATATCATAGGATCTGACAGGTCAATTACATCGCCATCTATTTTCCCAATAAGTTTACACTCTATCTTGTGCTCCTTTAAGTTTTGGAAGATTTCTTTTTTTATAATTGCAGACTTGCCGTCCTTTGACAGTATTGGTTGATATGTCTTAGACTGTCCATTCACAGTATAAACCAATTCTAATTCGGGTCTTATGCCTTCTTCCAAATCAATTGGTATAGCTAGTGAGTCTTCAACATAGTAATTTCCACCAGGAAACTCGTCGCCACGTGACGAGAGATGCGCATATTGTTTTTGCAGTAACTTGCTAACAACATCTTGGTCGCCGCTATCAGACTGGGAGGCTGCAAGTCTAATAACTCTTCCATCTGTGTTCCTGACCATGACAACTTGAGTTTTCGAACTCCACTTGATAGAGCTGTTCTTGTCAAACGAACTTCCGACACTCAAATCCTTTCCTCCGACATTAATTGTGGGAGTATTACATTTTATAATTTTAACTTGCTGGGCTTTAATACAAATGCAGCCCATACCAAACAGAATAAAAAACAATACTTTTTTCATATTCATCTACACTATAAAGTTTTATTACGAGCTGTTAACAATTCTCTAATATCTACATTCAACAAATCAGAAATTCTAGATAAAGTTTGTAAGTCTGGCTGCGTTGTATTCGTACACCACTTTGAGATAGTGACAGGATCTTTGCCTAATTGCTCTGCGAGCCACTTATTTGTTTTGCCCGTGTCTGCAAGCACCGCCTTTAGTCTATTAATATTCCCCATCTTAATTTATTAAATTTAGATGCAAATATAATAAATTCTAATGAAATATAAATAAAGAAGGTAATGTTTTTGCCATGTGTTAACTTTAATTATATATGTTCGCGCAAACAGTATAGAAAGAAGTATCATAAAAAGTAACAGTGAGGCATTTCCAAAAGCTATCCTCATTTATAGTACTCCGACCGTCCGTAGCCATTACTTTTCAGCGATGCAAAGGTAAATCGCAGCTGTCGAATGACCTCGGTATTCGGTACGGATT
>AUXO015596949.1_pt1 | contig 13799 bp, 9 predicted proteins | sample 768731 | NCBI WGS metagenome assembly AUXO01 (sample SAMN02715735, study PRJNA202380) | gut metagenome | biome: sheep rumen | host: Ovis aries | place: New Zealand: Palmerston North
TTAATTGTAGATTTTAATGATACATGTCATAAATATTTAAGTCCTTATTGGAAATTTAATAATCAAAGTTATTATCAAACCTTTTCTAGTTTATTTACTTCAGATTATTATGAGCAAAACACAGAAAAGATAATTCCCAAAACAACTTCTAAAGATTCATTTACATTATATAATAGAGTATATATGTACTTAACATCATTAACTTCATTTACTCCAACAGAATCACAAAATAAAATAACTATAAATGAAAATACTGATGTAAATGCATTAATGAATAATTTATCTAAAATGTCAGATGATTCTGCTATTAATAAAGATGATGAAAAAACTAAAACTAATCTAAGAAGAATTGCATTAAAATTTGTTACTCTTCGTAAAGTTGAACAGAATATGAAAAATGGATTTGTAACATCATTTATGAATGAAAATAAAATTGCAATTCAAAGATTAAATGGTGGAATAAATCCAATTCCAATAACAGATTATTATGAAGGCGAAGTTTTAATGATGGGTGAAATTCCTCTAAATAGAGGAGCATATCTTGGGTCATATCTAACAATGTTAAAGAAAACAACATTAGCAGAATCTAGAAAATTACAACAATTAATTAATGAAGCAATTAATTGGTATTTAGCACATAGAAATGATAATGAAAACATTATTGAATTATTTAAACCATTGATGCAAATGAATTGGCCAGCATCATCAATTATTTATAAAAATAATGTTAAATGTAATTTCTTTTTATTTAGCCCAGTAATGGGTGTAACTCCTCCACCAACAACAATGAAAGAGTTAAAAGAATTAGAAAGAAAAAATAAAGATTCTTCTAATGATCCTAATTCTATGAACAATGTTGGTGCATATCCATCAACTGCAAATGGTTTAGATACAATTCAATATTGGTTAAGATATTGTGGAATAGCAAGTGCTGTTCATTGTATGCTTCCAATGTTTTGGTCTACTGGATTAATTATTCCTCCTATTCCATATATAATGATGCCAGTAATATACATACCATTTTATGTATTAAGTGGTAGAGTAACTATAGTATTTGGTTTAGGTTTATGTGGTATTATGCCTTCTCCTATGATATTATTTGTTAATTTAGGTACTTTATTAGGTTCAATAATAATTCCAATTAATATGGTGGTAGATATGTTAATTGATATGACTAAAAAATTATCAAATATAGAAACTGTTACTATTGATGGAATGTTATCACCTATGATAGCTACATTAGATAAACAAATAAGAGAACTTGAAATAGAAAAAGAAGATATACCATACCAAATTGACCAAATAAAAACTTTACAAATTAAAGGTAAAAAGAAAGTTTTAGATACAATAAATTCTGTGCAAGGTAATGACTTGACATTTAAAGCAGAATTAAATGCAGCAGAAGAAAATTTAATTATCCAAGAAGAAAGTTCATTTGTAGAAGATACCGATGATGACATCAATAAAGCAGAAAAAGAATTAAATGAACTTGTTGAAGCAACTAATTCAACTCCTTCTAAATCATATGCAGAGGCAATGTTAGAAGCATTAAATGAAACTGCAGAAGATAAGAAAAAAGAAGCACAAGAATATAAAGCTTCACACCCAGAAGAAACTTTAACATTCACACAAGTTGATAGAAATATAGCAGCATCAACTGGTTCTATTACAATTCAGCAAAGTGAATTTGTTGATTATAATGGTCCTGCTGATGGAACAATTGGGTCAAAAGCATTTCCGCAAGGAAAAGGAAAAGCAATGTTACCAAGAGGAACATATTATCCTTTCTATACATTTGGTATTGGTGCTTCACCTAAAGCTAGACCAGAAAAAGCTTATGCACAACGTTCTGGTGTAGAATGTTGTAAATTAATTATAAATGTTATTTCTGATTATCCAAAATATGGTTGTAAAACTATTGGTGATATTATATGTAGATATCATACAGGTAGACCAACATATGAAGAGTTCTTAAAATACTATGGAGCAAGAGCAGGTATAAATGATATAGCAGACGGAAGATTTGTTTCATCACAAGAAATGGTAGTAAGACAAAATAGATACCAACAACATTTAGTAGATTATGTTCATATGTCAAATAAGACACCTTTTGCTATGACATATAAAGTATTATATCCACTTATTACATTCTTTAGTAGGCAAGAACAAGGAGTTAATTCGGAAGAAGCTTGTAAAATAGCATTGAAAGAAATGAGAATAACATAATAAAAAAGGAGGTCAAAGACCTCCTTAATTTTTTATATATTAATTTATTATAAATTAGCAATTACTTGCTCAAGATTACCACCAATTCCTGGTGTATTACCTGTATTATAACCAACATTTGCTGGTTCTACAGTAGGAATTTCTACTCCTGATATTGATGGTGCTGCCATTGTTGGAGGAGTAACTCCAGGTATTGAATCACCACCAATATTTAAACCTTCAACTGGTGCAGCTGGTGCTGGCGCAGGAATACTTCCTGGCATCTGAGGAACTGGCATTTGTGGTGCTTGTGGTGCAGGCATTTGAACTTGCGGTGCAGCTGGTGCTGGTGCTGGTGCAGGAATTCCTCCTCCCATTCCTGGGAATACTGGATTAGGATTTGCCCCAAATGCAGGAGCAGGTGCTGCTTGACCAGGTGTATTAATAGTCTGCATTGCCATTTGTAAATTACCACCACCTTGCAAGTAGTTAGCAATAATATTTAATACATCTTCAACAAACTGTTTCTGTTCTGCAGTCCATGGATGATAATCATACTTACCAAGATCTGGTGAATTTGCTGCAAGATAATCTGCAACAGCTTGCTGATTTGAGTTTTCAGTTACAGGCTGTAACTTTCCAGGGGTTGCAGGATCTTCATAGAAAAATCCTGATGGTAAAATTTGTCCTTGCTGATTTTTATTATCAAAGAAATAAGACTGGTCAAAATTGTTAAATCCAGATTGTGACACGCACTTAATATAGAAATAACGACCATAAATTGGGTGGAATGGGTTAGTTCCAGCTCCCATTGCAGGATGCTCTTCGTTATATAACTTATCCCAAACCTTTTTACCAAACTTGAATACTTTAATCTTTCCTACAAGTTCAGGATGATTATCATCTTTGATAATCTGAACAAGTGCAGAATACTGATCTCTTGTTGAAAGATGGTTCTTACCAAATTCCTGAATTGTTACATTATTAGTATTTCTACACTTAAAGAACATATCAATAATTGGAGAATATTCTCCAACAGAACGTGGATCATCCACATACATTCCCTTCTGTGTTACTGGGTTCTTTACCCAAGATACCTGTTTTGCCATACAAGACTTAGTAGGATCTACAACATAAGGAATAAATCTTACTACTGATTCATAAACTCCACCTTTACCATTCTTAAATGATACTTTGTACTCATCTGTGTTCTTAACTGGTTCTTCTAAACTCTTCGGATTAAATAAATTTGCTAAATTTCCATTCATAACTTTAAACTCTTTTAACTTTAAATTCTTTTAAACTTTTTAACTTTTAAACTTCAAACATTATATCTCTTAAACTCTACGTAGATTTTTATATTTATCTATAATTTATTGTATAGTTCAGTGATAAAATATTTGTAAATTATAACATAGAGTATATCCAATGATTAAAAAACTTTCGAATTTATCTGCTGATGAAATAAGAAAATATTTCAAAAGTTATATAACTATATATGAAAAATTAGATATGCCTTACTTTAGAGTAAAGGTAAATAAGAATGGAGCATTTCCATTAAAGTCATCAACAAATAATGCAATTACAGATATTGATTGCATATGTAATTCTATGTACAAAGATATTTGTGATTATGTCAAAGACAATATACTTCCAAGGAAAGACGAAGTTGTAGATAGATTCGAAGAAGTTACAATTGGATTTTTTTATTTACCTGTAAAGAAAGCTAAACGAATAGAATATAACACACTTCCTGAAAAATCATTTATTATAAGTGATGTTTCATCTAATAGTTATATTCCAAGTGTAGAAGAAATAAAACGTATATTAGATTTAAACTGTTACAGACAACCTATTATTTGTTCTATGACCCTCCAGGATGAAGAAATAGACACTATAATAAAATATATAGAAGAGAAAAAAGATGACCTAGAAATCATTAAATTTATGATTAAAGGTTATTCAACATATTCTAATTACTGGTCTGATTATGAAACATTTACAGGAATTGATATTGAAAAAATAGAAGGAGTTATTTTATATAATGGAGAATATAAAGTACAACTTATTGTAAATGATACTACTCCGCATATAGATAAACTAACTACAAAGATTTATAGAGATACTATATTTAAAAATATAGCAGATGAATTAGATGAACAAGAAATACTTCAATTAATAAAAGATAATTCTAAATTATCATATATTGAAAAAGTATGTCTTGTATTTAATGAATATGTAGGTAAAACAGATATTCTAACAAGATTCCATATTGAACCTGAAGATCTTTTACCACCGCATGAAGGGTATTTTGGTGAATTTGATATGACAAAAATAACAAATGATGAAACACAAGTCATTTGCAAATTAAATAAAGTATATAAAAATGTATTAAGATTAATGTTACATACATTTGCTATACCATCATCAAATAATAAATTTAAAGGATTACCACCAGATATTTCTAAAAAATTAAATAATATAGTAATTGCTTTGCAATATAAAAACTTTGCACAAGTTGCATCAATGTTATAAATAAAAATCTCCGCTATGCGGAGATTTTTTATATCTTTCTTCGTGGAATAGTTGTCAAATGTGAAGTTTTATTATTAACGTTTCCTGTTATTCTATTATTAATACTTTCAAATGCTTCAAGTGAATCATTAATAGCATTATATAATTTAAGCATTGCATTATAACTCATTCCATTCATTTCAGCACCACCGTGATAATATTCCTCAAGTTTCTTTTTTGCAAACTCAAGTGATTTAATTACATGCATAGAATTCTTTTCAATACAAGCTTTTTGTGCATCTAATGTTATTGTTGTTGGATCTACCATGATTTCATATATTCAATTTAAATATTTATCATACATAAACTAAATCACTAAAGCCAGAATTCTTATTAATATGTATTCTAACATCAAATAGGTTTTCATCTAATTGTGTATGACTTACAATAAAAATATTTAATGACATTGTTTCAGCAATATCTTGTAAGTATGTAATAATATCTGTTGATGATTCATAGTCAAGACTGCTTAATGTTTCATCAAGGCAAACAAGATTTATTTGTGGATATTTTCTCTTAAGCATTCTAAGTATAGCACAAAGAACAGTCAAGTCTACTTTTTTATGTTCTCCTGTTGATAAACTTTGAACTTCAATAGGTTCACCTAAACATTCAAGATGAGGATCGAAGTTATTATCAAATTCAAGTGTATATGGAAAACTTAGAGCAATAAGAGTATTCTTAATTTCTTCATTTAATGTTGGAATATAATTCTCCATCATTTTTTTCTTAATACCATCAGCGGAGTATAATGATTCCATAATATTCAAATAAGACATCTTCTTATTTGCATTTTCTACATTATCTTCTAATGCTCTTTTAGATGCTTCTGTTTCGGCAATAATTCTTTGAATTGATTGGTATTCTTCCGTTTTTGAAGATGCATTTGCTATACTTTTATATTCAATAGATAATTCATTTTGTTTTGCCAAAATTTTATCAAGAGCAGTTTTTAATTGAATTAATTGGTTATTTAATTCATTTTTTGATTTAATAACTTCATTAATTTTTTCAGAAGTATCTGTTAAAGCATTATATTGTTCTGTATACTTTTTATTTAATGTTTCTTTTAATTCATCAAATTCTTCTCCATTAAATGGTGTTCCACAAGTTGGACATTTATCTTGTTTAAATAAATTGATTTTTGCTAATGTATTCTTACAATCATTTTCTTGTGATGAATATAATTGTCTTAATTGTGTTTCAGCATTATTATATTCCATTAATCTATTGTAATATTGTGTGTATATTTCTGATTGTTGTTTATATAATTCAGCTGCTTTAGTAATACGTTGTTCTAATGATGTAAGTAATTCTTTATTATCATTTGTGGATTTATTATTCAATGTAACTAATTCATTATTAGAAGTCTTTATAGTTTGTTCTAAACTAAATATTTGGCTGTTACTTAAATTAATAGAATTACCAAGATCTTTCATATCTCTTCTAACAAGTTCATAAACTTTATTTAGAATTTCAAGTGAAAATATCTTATCTATAATTTGACGTTTATCACCAGGTGACATTGAAATAAATGATTTAAAATTATTTAAAGATAATGTCATTACATTTGCAAAAATATGATAAGGAAGATTATCAAGTATTTCATTATCAATTATTCCTTGCATATCTTTTAATCCAGCCTTATCTAAATTTTCACCATTTTTATATACAGTTAATGACTGTGGTGAAAAAGTTCTTTCAATAATAAATGTATTTTGTCCATTGACTATTGTTCCACGAATCCAACCATTTTTATTAATACGATTAGCAATTGCTCCCATTTTAACAGGACGACCATCAGAACCTTCAGTCTTTCCATATAATAATAATTTAGGTATAGTTAATAATGAACTTTTACCAGAGCCAGATCTTCCAGATAATTGCCACAATTTACCAGAATCACCAAAATCTAATTCATTGATTTTATTACCATAACTAAATATATTTCTCCATTCTATCTTAACTATTTTCATAATTACTTAATTTCTATATCACTTCCAAGTGCTTCTGCAGCTAATGTTAAATAATTGGAATTCATTGATTTTAATATATTAATATCCTCATTAGATAATCCTAATTGCTCAATATTATGTTCAAAAATATCTGTAATTGTAATATCTTTTGATGCTTCGCAAGTATTATCTAAAATAATTCCATCATCATTTTTGTCAAGAATTATTTCGATCTTTTTAGTATTACACATATTCATAGCATCCATCAATTTTGATATGTTAATATCATCTTTGTGAGATTTCTTCATAATAATATCAACATAATTGTTTTCAGCTATTTTCTTAATTGTAGACATAGGAAGATCTAATATGTCTACTAAACGAAGCTTTAAAAATTTTGGTGAATAAGTGTTTAATAAGAATTCTTGTTTCACAGAGTCATCTGTAAATAATAATGAATAAATTCCTTTTTCATTACCAATGTCAGATCTTCTTAATTGATAAGGTGAACCAAGATATGTTACCTTTTCACTTTCTTGTCTTTTATGAATATGTCCTGAATATATTTTGCAATTAGTTAATACATCGACATTTACACCATCTAAAATTTCTCTACCATTATCAAACTTTAATCCAGAAATATCGGTATGCATTATGATAAAATCTGAATTTTTATATTTTGATATTAATTTAGTTTCTTCAGAATGATTACCTACCCAAGGAATCAATATCATTTTCTTATTATTCCTAAATGTTATAGATGAAATCTCATCAATTAATTTAACATTTTTTAGATACTTAAATAATATTAAAGAAGAAATATCATTATCTTTTTTCTTGTAAATATCATGATTACCAATTAGATCGAATACTTCACATTCCTCACTAAGTTTCATAATAATACTTACACCAATATTCAATACATTAATATCAATATGCTGACGGTTATCAAAAAAATCACCAGCAATTATAACAATAATTTTTTCATTATTATCTTTGTATTTACGAATAAGTGGTATAAAGAAATTATCAAAATATGAAATTATATTTTCTGTCCATTCAATTGAAGCATTACGAACTCCTAAATGAATATCAGATATAAATATAACTCTATCAATATCACTTCTATTATAAGATGCCATTAAAATAGTTTTTTAGATTTACCGAGGTCTGATTCTAATCCATAAGATTCTTGTAATAATTCTAAAATTTCAGCTTTATCTTCTAATGAAATAATATCATTATATAAAATCTTATAGTTCAAATCAAAAAATTCTGCAATACCACAAAAAATTTGAACAAGTGTATATGAATCTCTTTTAATAAGTTCATCTTTAAATGAATAATATATGTCAGCAATATCTCTCTTTTCTAATTTCTTTACTTCTTTACCATATTTTTTATAATAAGGAGATGCTTCATATATTTCTTCAAGATCTTCATCCATCTTTTTTCTTGTGTATATTTCTGAAATATCTTCTGATAATGATTCCTCATATCTGTCATACACCATTGGATTAACTGCAATTGGTGATTGACTTAAAGCCTCTGTTCCATATTCGACATTATCAAAATTGTTATTAATAATTTTATCTTCTAACATTCTTTAAAGGTTTATTTTTAGAATAAGCCACTACCAGTGACATTAACAATTCCAATATTTACTGAACTGTTTGTTGGTGAAATAGATTTTCCTGTTGCCTCTAAAGAATCTGAAAGCATTGGCATTGATGTCACATTCTGTTGAGGTATTGACTGTTGTGGCTGTGTATTTCCGTAATTATTATATTGTGGTTTATTGTTTGCATAACGTTGAAAATTTTGTGATCCTCCGATATCCATTCCGGTAAGATCTTCAATTGGTGATGATATATCTTCTGTTATTCGTAAAAATGTCTTATCATTTAAATATTTCTTTCTCTTATTATCTTCAGGAGCAACTCTATCATATAAACATTTCAGATAATACTCTCCTCTAGCTTTCATAAATGAATCTGCAATAATACCAAACATTGCATCTACAGTTGCATTAAGTCCTGAAGATTCTGCAACTTGTGCTCCTGTCATATCACTTGTATCATATTGTGAACGAGTTGTTTGTGTTGCAGTTATCATTGCCCAATCATGTTTTAAACCAATAGCTTTTAAGTCTTCAGCTAACTGTTTTATTTTCATATAAGTATTCTCTGAATTTGGATTCCTATAATTTCTCATAATGTTAATGTAATCAACAAAAACATTCTTAAATTTAAATGGATGTCCTTCAGTAGATAACTCTTCTTCTTTTGATAATAACCAAGCTTCAAGATCTAATACAGACATTGTTGAAGTTGGAAAAGATTTTACAATCAATTTTCCTGGTGGAATCAAACAAGATTTTTTGAAAGCTGTTATTCTTTCTTTAAATTCGATTGGGTTTTCAGTATATTTTTCATAATCAAGAGAAGGTATTGAGAACATATTAGAACCAATACGACTATGAATCATTTCTTCAGGAAGCTCCAAAGAAATATATGCATTATTCTCTCCTTTCTTAATTGATGCTGCACAAAGATTCTGCAGCCACAATGACTTACCTATTTTAGGTGCTCCAACAAAACATATAAGACAGCCTGGGAAATAACCTCCTTTAAGGCATAAATCTATAAATGGATATCCAGAACTTGACCTTACGAGCTTAACTTGTTTATGAGACATTGCATCCCAAAAGTCAGAACCTCCTTTACCGTCGTCATTAAATTCAATTATACAAGATTTATTAAATGCCCCTTTTGCATGTTCCATAATCTCTTTAACATTCTCAACACTTACATTATCTTGATTTAATTTAACATAAGCAAGAGTCTGTCTTAAAGAATTTAAGAAATTTTTCCATTGAGCCCAAGATGTAGAATTATCATATAACCAATCATAAGTATAATCCTTAACACTATTTTGTGATGAATACAAAATATCTACAATATCATCAGAAACTATTTCAGACTTATTATCAAGTCTTAATAGTTCCTTTAATTGATTTGCAGATGGAGCTTGATGATATTTGATTACATAATCTTTTGCATATTGGAAGCATATCTGTAAATTTTGTGCATCAAAAAAATCGGGTTCAATTTTTAATGTTAACCCCGGATCTGATAATAAAAAATGATAAAATATATTCTGTATATATTGGTTCATATTATATAATTATCTCAATACTTTCTTCTTAATATTTTATCTCAGATACTATCAAAGTATTTCACAGATAAATATTAAAATGAAATATATGACATGTATGGAATTTAAAAAATTGTCTATAAAAAATTTCATAGGAGATTTACCTAATATTATAAATGCTAATTTTGAAAAAGTTTCCAAATTCATAACTAGTATTTTTGATGAAGAGACAGAAACATTACATGTTAAAAATGCAAAAGTTGAAAGTAAAGTAACAGCAAATACTGTCATTTCAAATAATATCATTATTAATGCAAATGGTAGTAAAATTTCATTTGCTGAAATAGTTGAACGTCTTGAAAAACTTGAAAAGGAATCTGAAAATTAATTCTCCTATAGAGATAAAATAAATGTATAAGTAAATGTCTACAAAAAGATTAAGAACACCATTAATAAAACCACGTACACAAGGTGGTACATTTTATACTTTTTCTTCAGCTCTAGAAGATATAGGTTTAAATATCAATGAGTTAAGAAATAAAGTAGCTTTATCTCATTACGTTGTACTTGATATTCCTCCATTTAATTTTGAAGGAATGGAACAATATGGTACAGATGAAGATAATTACAATCAAGGAGATTATAAGTTTGCAGAATCTTTACAGAATTACGCATTAAATATGGAAACAGTTTTGCGTAATCAAGATACATATAATTTCTCAGAATCATTAACTGTTTCTGAAAGAGTATTTTGGAAATATCTTAAAACAATAGGATTAATAAAATTTGAAAAAGATTCAAGTGCATTAGTAGATAATCCATATTATATAGAAACTTCTGATATTGTTAAAGGATTTGGTTTAATAAATGCTGGAGCACAAAGAACAGATGCATATGGAATTTATAATGAAACTTTTGTGCAAATACCTTCATCATATGGTAGAATGAAAGTTTTATTTAAACCTGTTGCTGACAAAAATTATCATATACTTGATGATAATGAATCATATATGTCTACAAATACAGAAGGTTTACTTGAAAACTTAGACAAAAATGATTATGATGCAAGTACAAATATTCTTTATACAGGAATAAGTGCAAATGCACAATATGATGGTAATTATGGAGATCGTGGAATATATGAAGTATTAGATCCTGATGATGAATTATGTGTTGAATTTTCTTTAGATAAATTAAGAGAATATTATGGAAAAGAAACTTTAACATATGATGATATGGGAATTGAATGTATAGGAATGGATAAAGGAGAAAATAATTCATCTTATAAATTCAATGCAATTCTTGTTTATTATTCTATATATGATTCAACTTCTAAAAATGTATTAGCAACAAATTTATATGGAATATTAATTTTAAATTCTGCTGTTCCATATCAAGATGTTAATACAATAGATTCTGGTAATTATTATGTTTTTCCACAATTAGAAAAGAAACAAACAACAGCTACAGTATCTGGAAGTTCATATGCATTTAGATTAAATGTAAAAGCATCTTCTATTTATAGTGGAAATGTTATTGTTAATGATGAATCTACTGCATCATTTGAGATGTCTACAGAATTCAATGATGTATTAAGAAATTTAACTGTTGCAATAGAAACATTAAAATCTAATGCTAATGTTATATCAACAATAGTTTCAGATAATAAAGCTTTAAAAACATTTGCAGCATCTACTATAGATAAAGTAAATAATCTTGAAAAGGATATTTTAACATTAAAGAAAGGTGTTGCTAAGAATGTTATTGCAGGAACAATCACATCTGATAGTGTATCTACAAATAATATAATTATTCCAGAAAAAGGAACATTTATATACACAAAAGATGATAATGTAGGATCACTTGGTAAAGACACACTTTATTATAAAAATATTCAAGCAAGAGGAATTTCTTCCGATAATGCTAGTATAAATAATATTCATACATCAACATTAACAAGTGATAATGGAGAATTACTATTTATGGATGGTAATGACACCTGTGGAAAAGTAACAACAAATGGTTTATTTACAAATAATAGTTTATACATTAAAAATAATCAAGGTGCACCAAATAATGCTTTACTTCCACAAAGAGATGTAGAATTAATATTGAATAATGCAGGGGTTTATTTAGATTCTTCTATAAATTATTATTTAACACTTCCTTCTGCTGATGAATATGGAATATCCCAATCTGTTTTAAAATCATTATATGAAAAAACAAATGGAGTAAATGCTGAAGGATTTGATTATTATAATTTATCTAGTTTAGTAATGTTATTATTACAAGGATATAAAATTCTTAATAATAAATTAAAAGCATTAGACCCATCAACATATAATCCTGCACCGCAAGATCCTTCTGGTAATATTGGTACACAAGGTTATCAAGGTACTCAAGGATCTCAGGGAACTCAAGGAAATGAAGGGCATTAATAAAATAATAAAATTATTAAATAGTATAAATGGTGGTCTGGTTGACCACCATTTTTTGTTAAATAAATATTTAAAGATATAAAGAATAATGATATATGGGAAATAATTCATTCGCAGAAAATCTTGCAAATCTTACTCAACAATCAGCAGAAGTTATTTCTTTGCTTGAAGGTATAAATGAATCTATGGCAGGTAATGATTCTGAAGTTAAAGTATCAGAAGAAACTACATTACCATCATATTCTAATATTATAAAGAGAGTAGATAGAGCAGAAAATACTATTTCAAAATTTGTTCAGGGAAAGGGTGTAATAGAATCTGATGATGGAACATTTAGAAAAATAAAAGTTTCTACAATATCTAGACCACCTGTTGCTATAAATGAAAATGGAACATTAGGTGTTGACACATTTGGAATAAATCCAAATTGGTTCTTTGAATCATTACAGTATCCAAGATGTGTCATTAAACTTAATCTTAAAAATTATATTGATGACAACTCATTTAGAGTATATGTAAATCGTGTAATTATTGATTCTCAAGAAGTTGCCAATAATGGTGTTAAAGCACATGAAATATTTAATGATGAAATAGAATCTAAAAATATTGGGTATGCATCATTAATTAATTTGCTTGAAAATTATGGAATTCCATATAGAGAAGATAAAGATGAAGTTAAACTTCCATTAACATATGAAAAATATAGAGGAGAATTTGGTATTACTGAAATAAAATTATTAAAGGATGAAAATGGAAAAAACCAGCAATGGTATTATTTAAATAACATTGATTATTCTTTAGTAGATGAAAATGGAAAAGAAACTTCTGTTGGTTATGTATTACAGGAAAACCAATATTTAAGATACGAGAATTCTCTTTATAAAATAATTGAAATAAACCAAAACCAAAAGCGAGTTAGATTAGAATATGCTGTTGGTTATGAAACACTCGGAGTAGGAAATATTGTTGAACTTTATAATGAACCATTCTCTGAGAAAATATTAGAAATAGGAATAGGCGTAAATGAATTAGATGTAATATATTTAAAGGGTATTAATGAAGAATATAATCTTTTAAGTAAAGATTGGTCGGCTCCTATTTGTTTCTATACTAATAACTTAACATTTGAAGAAAATAATAATTTAACTTTCTTAGATTATTATAAACAAAATGTTGCAGATTTTGGAAAGAAATGGATAGCACAAATAAAAGAAGGACAAATTTATTCATCTAATGGAATACAACCAAATACTCCTGTATTAAATGCGAGTGATTTAAATGTTGTTCAGATTAATACACAATTAGATGCAACATTAGATAAAGATACTTATAATAAATTAACTACACAAATAGCATCAACAAAATCTAATATTGCTGCTGTAAGAAGTACAATTGCATCTAATAAAGATATTCTTATTCAATCTCCAAGTGAGGATGAAAGAATGAATATACAAAATACTATTAACACAGA
>AUXO011498418.1_pt1 | contig 13795 bp, 12 predicted proteins | sample 768731 | NCBI WGS metagenome assembly AUXO01 (sample SAMN02715735, study PRJNA202380) | gut metagenome | biome: sheep rumen | host: Ovis aries | place: New Zealand: Palmerston North
TTTAATTTTATTTTCACTTAATAAATTATCTACATTTTTATATCTTAATAAATGAGCTGAACTACTTAAAATTGTTGGACCACTAACCCCAAAATGAGTAAATAGCATTTCACCAAAGTCATTATAGATATTTTTTCCTTTTTCAATATCTACTATTTTTATCCCCACATTTCTAAGTGATAATCCTTGAAGTTTTTGACATATATTTAAATCAGCTTTAAGTGGAACTAGTGACCCTCTTATTTTTTCTATACTATGGCCAACTTTTTTTGCCATTATATATCCATCGCCAGTTGAACCAGTTCCAGAATAACTTTTTCCACCAGTTGCAAGAATAACCTTACTTGATAAAATATTTTCTCCATTTGAAAGCTTAACTCCAACAACTGAGTCTTTATTGTCATTTAATAATATTTCTCTAACATCTGCATTATATCTAATTGAAATATTACTATGCTTTAACACTTCTTTTTCTAAACACTTTCTGACATCTTCAGCCCTATCTGTTACAGGGAAAATTCTATTTCCTCTTTCTTCTTTAACTTTCAAACCATTTTTTTCAATTAAGCTAATTATATCTTTATTAGAAAAATTATGGAAAGCACTATATAAGAACTTTCCATTTCCAGGAACATTTTTAGTAAATTCGTCTATATCAATTGAATTTGTTATATTACATCTACCTTTTCCTGTAATTAATATTTTTTTCCCTAATATATTGTTTTTTTCTAAAAGAATAACCTCATTTCCATTTTCAGCAGAACTAATTGATGCAAGTATTCCAGCCGGTCCTCCTCCTATTACTACAACTTTCATAAATAATTCCTTTTACTTATTTTTCTTTTATTTCACTACAATATGAAATATCTCCACCTTCTAGTAAGTATTTTCCAATAAATTGAGGTTCATAATATGTGTCTAACTCATAAGACGGTTGAACTAATATTTCACCTTCACTATTTATTACTCCCCATCTAGAATTTTTATAAATTCCGGCAAAACCATATTCATTTAGTTCAGTTACCATATCATAAGTTGGTTCTATAATAATATTTCCTTCTTTATCTTTATATCCCCACTTGTTATCTTCTGTTTTAAAAGAATATAATTTAAGATTCTCAAAAACATCTGTATTATTTACTATGTTTCCACTATTATCTATATATATTTTTTCTTTTTTAGAATAAATTTTAAAATAATTATCCGAAATCTTTTCCACAATTCCATCACTAATTGTGAATACTTTTTCTATTTTTTCTGAATATATATCTATTTCATTTTCTTTGTGAGCTTCTAACGCTTTGGCATTTTCCAAAACGATAATATAGTCATATGTTGGTTCTATTTCAATTCCAGAATATACCTCAATAACACCAGCTTTTCCCTCTTCAGTCGTAAATACAAAAAAATTATTAAAAGCATATGAAATAGAAGTATAATTATTTCCGATTTGAAAATCTTTACTAATTATACTGTAATATCCTTTTTCATCTTGAGCAATAAAATAATTTGGATTTTCTGTTTCTGTTATACTTTTATAAATATTTGTATTTACCAAATTTCCATGAAAATCAAATAACATCATGCTATCATCTTTTTTTACGCAAATATAATTACCTGCTACAAAATAGCTTGTATATTCAACTGGTAGTATTTCATCACCTGAACTACTATAAAATCCATATTTTCCATTTCTATTTACGACAAATATATTTGAAACATCATAATAATTTATTGATTGATATTTAGGTGAAATAACTTCTTTCTTATTTTTTATAACACCTTTCTTTCCATTTTCCATAAAAATTAAATAAATATCATCTTCATCATATTCACGAGCTCTAGATATAGATTCATATTTTGTAGAAACAAGCATTTTTCCATTTGAATTAATATACCCATACATTATTCCTGTATTTGTTTTCTCAGAAACTATATATCCAGCTTTAGAATATCCTTTAGCAGTAGAAAAATCGTCCCCAATAATTGAATTATATTTTATATCTATTATAGTATTTCCTTTAGAATCTATTACTCCATATAGTCCATTTTGCTTTACTCTAATAACTCCTGGTTTATTTGGAAGACTTACAATCTCTTCATATATAGCACCAGTAATTTTATTACCTGAAAAATCAATTAATCCATATTTTTCATTTTGTAAATAACACAAAACTTCTTGTTCCATTTCATTAGTATTCTCTGAAATTAATATTGCATAAACAGCTTCAAAATCACTAAATATTTCTTTTCCTTCACTATTTAAAATGATATAATCAGTATCATTTTTAAAACAAATAAATACATCTTTTGCTTGATTTGGAATATAAATATTGGTGTATTCTGGATTAACTAATATTTTTCCTGATTTATTAATAACTCCTGCTTTTCCCTCAAGAGAATTTAGTACAAAATATTCAAATGGTTCTTTTTTTATCTCAGAATTATTGTTTTTTTTAGGTCTTTTGATAACAATAATTCCAATACTTATAGCTAAAACTAAAATTATTATTGCAATAATAATTTTTATACTTCCATTTTCTTTTCTATACTTCAAAAAATACCACCACCACTGTTTAGTTTTTTATGCATTTTCAGTCATTATTGGAATTACTTGTTTTTTACGTGATACCACTCCTTTTAATAAGGCTGTATTATTTTCAAGTTTTACTCCATAAGATTTTTCGACTAAATCTGCATTTTTCCCAAGTGCAATTACTTGTGAATTACTATTTACAATATCTGTAATTAATAATACAAATAAATCTAATCCTTTTTCTTCAATAATTTTTTTCATTCCTTCTTCTAAATCTGTTTGCATTTTCATAACATCCGGAATATAAGCCGTATTTACTTGGTTTATAATTGTTTTTACTTCTTTTAATGATGTTTCTTTCGCATCCAAATTTAATATTTCTTGGATTGTAAATGAACTTATATCTGTTCCTGCTTTTAGCATATCTAATCCATATTTTTCATAATCTAAGTCAGCAATTTTAGCTAATTCTATGACAGCATTTTTATCTTCTACTGTACATGTCGGTGATTTAAAAAGTAATGTATCAGAAATAATTGCAGACAACATTAGAGTAGCTATAGTTTTATCTATTTCAACATTATTTTCTTTATATAATTTATACATTATTGTTGAAGTGCACCCTACTGGCTCTGCTCTATAATATAAAGGATATGATGTATGAAGAGCTACATAATGATGATCTACAATTTTTTTAATTTTTAATTCATTAATATTATCAGGTAATTCTTTCTCATTTGCTGTATCTACTATTATTACTTCACTACCAGCTTCTAGGTTTTCAATTAACATTGGAGCTTCAACTCCAGCATATTTTAAAACATATTCAGATTCTTTATTAACTTTTCCTGTTCTACACGAAATAGCTTCACTATTTCCAAGTTTTTTTTCTAAATTAGCCATAACTAAGCTTGACATGATTGAATCCGTATCAGGATTTTTATGTCCAAAAATATAAGTTTTTCCCATTCTATTATCATTCCTTTCCTTAGACTTATTTTAGTCATTTCTATTTTTCTACTATATTATAACAAATTAATATAAAAATCAATAATTTAAAAATAATAATTTGTAACTGATTAGGTCGACTTTTAAATTGTGTTTTTCTTCGTTTTAAGTGCAAAAGCCTTGTTTATTTGCTTTTTTGTAAAAAATGTGGTATAATTTATATGTGATTATACAAAGGAGAAAACTGTTATGAATATAAAAATAATAATAAAAAATTTAGTATTTAGTTTTATTCTTTTATTTATAATTTCTCTATCTAATATTGGCTATTCTGCCGAGAATTTTCAGACATTTAATAATGCACCACGAATGAAAATTGAGGTTAATGAAAAAAATTTTGATGATGTAAAAATTACATTTACAGACTATAGCGGGCTAGATACATCAAATATTATTTTTTATACAGTAAAAAATGGAATAAAAGATACACAAATTACAGATAATACTTTTATTAAAAAAATAGATACTGTTTATAACCAAAATAATAATACTCCTCAAAAATATATCTATACCATATCAAATACATATTTAAATAATAAAAGCAATAGCTTCTATGTAACTGTATCTGATAAAAATAATTCTGCTTGTTCTTTAAAAACATTTTTTAGAATAAAAGCAAAAGATAATAAATATGTTGCTGACTATGCTCCAAGAGTATTTGATTGGAAATATAGTAATAATAAAGTTTCTTTTTCTGTAAAAGACTTAACTGGAATAGATTATATTAAATTATATGATATGAATAGTGATACTCCAGCTAATGAAGTATTAACATATTCTAATCTTGCAAAAGGAGAATCTGTAATTAGTTTTGAATTAGAAAAATTCAAACAAATAGATGGAAAATATAAAATAAAAATATCTGCACAAGATAACAATAAAACATATAAACAATCTGCAATTAGAGTTGTTGAATTTAGTGCTCATGAATTTAAAACCATTAATACAACTGAAAATGATATTAATTATTCGAATGTCGAAACACAGAACAATTTAAATCAAGAATTTATTACTAGTTCAACAATACAAGACCATACAGCTTTATCTGGTACTAATAAATACGTTTTCATTAACAACACATTATACCGCTATACTTTCTTTGGAATTAAGTATAGATATAGTGGAATGTATAATGGTAAATATTATAAAAATGGTTTAAAATATACTGGTAATTATAATGGATATTATTATAGAAATGGTTTAAAATATACTGGTAATTATAATGGTTACTTTTATGAACGTGGAAAAAGATACACAGGTAGTTATTACGGAATCTATTATTATAATGGAAGAAAATATACTGGTATTCATAGAGGCGTATATTATAGAAACGGAAGGAAATACAACGGATATTATTATGGATATCTTTATAAAAATGGTGTTAAATTTACCGGTACTGCTTATGGTTATCGTTATGATCATGGCAAAAAATACACAGGAAAATATAATGGCAAGTACTACATAAATGGTAAAGCATATACTGGCACACGCAATGGAGTTTACTATAAAAATGGTTCAAAATATACTGGTAATTATAAAGGATACTACTATAAAAACGGAGTCAAATTTACTGGTACTACTAATGGTTATCGTTATGATCATGGTAAAAAATATACTGGAATGTATAGTGGTAAATACTACAAAAATGGTAAGACATACACTGGTATTTATAAAGGATATTATTATAAAAATGGTAGCAAATCCACTGGCACTTATAATGGGTATTACTATAGAAATGGTATAAAATATACTGGTAATTATAATAATTGTTATTATAAAAACGGAAAGAAATACACTGGATTTCTTGGTTCATTATATTATAGAAATGGTAAAAAATACTCCAAAATAAAATCTCAAATGATGTTTGATGCTTTACTTTTTGCTACAAAACCTAATTATATAATTGTAATATATAATAGTAGTTATCAAATGGGCGTATTAAAGAAAAATAGTAGCACAGGACAATATGACTTTGTTCAATACACTAGAATATCCATAGGAAGAGTTGGAAAAACGATGTCTTCTGGTAACTATAGAATTTGCCATAAAGAAAAATCATTTTCAATAAATAAACCAAACATCAATATTGTAGGTAGATTTTGGTACTGTTCTGGAATGAAAAACAGTGATGGAAATCACGAAAACTACATACACTCCACAGCATATGACATTAATGATAAAAGTGGACCACATAAAGAAGTAGACGGAACTCTTGGAAAGAAAATAACAAATGGATGTACTAGAGTACCTCTTGGTGTAGCAAAATATATTTATATGAATTGTGGTGAAGGCACACCTGTATTAATACGAAATAAGTAAAACAAAGCTTGGATAAGAGGCTGTTCTCTTGTCCAAGTTTTTTTGCATTTGCTTTTTAATTCTTTTATGCTATACTATTTTTATGGAAAAAGAAAGATATAACAAGCTAAGTAAATATTTAAAAGAAAAATATGGTGAAAGAGCCTTAAAAATATGTATTGATGGAAATTTCACTTGCCCTAATCGAGATAGTACAAAATCAAATAAAGGATGTATTTTTTGTAGTGCAGCAGGTTCAGGTGAGCATATAAAAGAATTTATTAAAATTACTTCAGCAGGAGATAATTATATTAAATATCAGAAATCAATAGATTTATCAAAAAAATATATAAAATTCCAGGTTGGAAATTATTTAAAAAGTTATAAATCTAAAAGAGCCAATAAATTTATAGCATATTTTCAAAATTATACAAACACATATGACACAATTACAAATTTAAAAGAAAAATATGATTCAGCTTTAATAGACTCTAGAATTGTTTGCCTTGATATTGCAACTCGTCCAGATTGCATAAATGATGAAATTTGCAAATTGCTTAAAACCTATAAACAAACTTATGATGTTTGGGTAGAACTTGGATTACAATCTTCAAATGATGATACAGGAACATTAATAAACAGATGTTATACAAGTAAAGATTTTTCAATAGCAGTTAAGTTGTTAAATAAATACAATATTGACGTTATCGCTCATATTATTGTAGGACTTCCAAATGAATCAATAGATGATATAAAAAATACAATAAGTTTTATAAATAATCATAATCTACAAGGAATTAAAGTTCATTCTACATACATAGTTAAAAATACAGAGCTTGAAAGAATGTATAAAACAGGATTATATACGCCTATTTCATTAGAAGAATATATAAAAAATGCGTGTTATATTTTAACACACATTAATCCTAATATTATTATCCATAAAATTTCAGGAGATGCTCCAAAAAATCTTTTAATAGCTCCAGAGTGGAATCTACATAAAAAATGGATTATCAATGGTATTGATAAATTTATGAGAGAAAATGATTTTTACCAAGGAATGTATTATAGTTAAAACAATTATTTATAGTTAAATTCTGTAATAAATTATGACTACATTTTTTTAAGCTTAGCTACAAAAAATCCTTCAAATTCATTAGTAGGCATTAAACAAATAGTACCTTTTATATTTGTATGAAGCTTAGGTAATTTTTCAAACTCTTTAACATTTATATTTACAACTTCTATATTATTATTTTTCATTAAATCCTCTATTATGGCTTCGTTTTCTTCTTTTAATATTGAACAAGTGGAATATATTAATTCTCCACCATTTTTTAATATTTTTATAGCTTTATTAATAAGCATTTTTTGAGATTTAATAGACTTTTGAAGTAGATTCTCTGTAAAATATTCATTTAGCTTACTATCATTAATATTTATAGTTCCACTTCCTGTACATGGTGCATCTAATAAAATTTTGTCAAATGAAAAAAAATCATCAATTCGTCTAGCATCTTCTTGCATAGCATATACACATTTTGCTCCTTGCATATCAATATTATACTTTAGTCTTTCAAATCTAATTTTATTCATTTCACATGCAGTAATATGTGCCTTGTTATTTGAAAGCGCTGCAATTTCAGTAGTTTTCCCACCAGGAGCTGCAGTCATATCAAGTATATCTTCATTCTCTTTTGGGCATAAAATAATGGGTGGTAACATTGATGATAAACTTTGGAGGTATATTTCTCCATTATTAAATACATCCAACCTTTTTATAATGCTCTCATCAGAATTTTCAATTATTAAAGCGTTTTCCCAAAATGAAGAGACTTTATATAAAATATTATTATCTTCTAAACATCTTTTTACTTTTTCTTCATTACTTTTTAAAGTATTTATTCGTAATGTTGTTTTTCTTTGTACTTTATATCCATTTATGATTTTTTTGGCTGTTTCTTCTCCATATTCATTTTCTATTTTTTCTATCAAAAATTGTGGCAATCTACTCATTTTTTCTCCTCAAATAATCAATAAAAAAGCAAATCAAAGTTAACTTTAATTTGCAATTTTATTATTTAAATCATTATATATTATATCATTATTTTTATCAGTATCAATACAAAAGAAACTAAAATCTGGCTCTTTGGCACCATAATAACTTAATATTTTTCTTGTTTTCTTGTTTCCTCTTTTTACACCACATGTAACAAGCTTAATATCTTTGTTTTCTTCTCTTAGTTTTCTAATTAGTTTTATAAATATACCATACTTTCTATATTTTCTATCAACAAAAATTTGAGAAATCCAAAGTGCTTCACCTTCATTTGCCCAAAAATATTTAGAATAAATTATCATTCCAACAGGTTCATTATTGACTTCAGCAATTAAACATTCAAATTTAGGTGCATATCCATAATAATCTTTTTCAATATTTTCTTCTAAATAATTTGTTTGTTTTATATGATTTATTTCATTTACTTTATTACTTGCATAAATAATAAATTCTTTGTGCTTTCTAAGTGCATGCTTTACAATAACACGTACCATTTTATCCTCTCCTATATCAAATATTTTCTTAAGAATACTAATATAACATGTATATTATAGCACACTTTACATAATAAATCAACAATAACTTAACAATTATGCAATTTTTCTTGTATTTTTTCCATTGTTATAGGGCCTTCTCTTAGTATTTTAATCTCATTTTTAGAACAATCTACTATTGTACTTCCCTTTCCAAATGAAATTGTTCCTTCCATCATTCCATCTATACTAGGACAAGCTTTTTCAATTTCATTTAAATTTGTACATGTTGGCATACCACTTTGGTTAGCACTAGTTAAAAAAATAGGACTTCCTGTTTTTTTTATTAATTCTTTTAATACATTTGCTGTAGCCATTCTTATTGCAACAGTTGTTCCACCATTATTAGCATATTTAGGCAAGTTAGATTTACTCTTTAAAATTAATGTAATAGGACCTGGCATAAAGGCATTTATGAGTATTTTGGCTTTTTCATCAACAATAGCTATACTATTTATTTGCTCTATGTCTGCACACATAATTGGAAATAGCTTTGATAATGGTCTATTCTTAGCTTTTATTAAATTCTCATAAGCAGTTTTTGAATTCACACGTGCACAAATGCCAAAAATGGTATCAGTCGGTACACTTATTACCCCATCGTTTCTTAATATTTCAGCAAGTTCATCTATTTGTTCTTGAGTATATGTTTTCATTTCAATTTATTATTCCTTTCATTTCTTGGCTATCTAACAAATCTGTATACATAGTTTTACCGTCTTTATTAATTTTAATTTAATGCTTATTTTTCTATTTTTCAATCAATTCTAATATGCTATTTTTATCTATCAATCCAATAGATCTATTTATTTCATTTCCATTTTCAACTACAATTAAAGTAGGCATATATTGAATTCTATATACATATGATAGTTGTTCGTTTTTGTCAACATCTATTCTAACAAATTTTACATTTGTAGCTTCTAAAGAAACTTTATCAATTATAGGAGATAATTGCTTACATGGTTCACACCATGTTGCATAAAAATCAATTAATACTTTTTTATCTGAATTTAAAACTTCTTCTTCAAAATTTTCTCTTGTAACTTCTATAACATTACTTTTATATTTATTATTAGATTGATTTTCCATTTCATTATTATTAATTGTTACTGTTGTTTTATTTTTCATAAAAATGCTTATACTTATTAATAATAAAACAAATACTAACACAATAATAATAAATTTTATTTTTTCTTTCATATCTCCTCCATTAAACAAAAAAAATCATATAAACTCCCATAAAAATCAGCAAAACTCCTGAAAATATTTTTATAATTTTGTAATTGTTTTTTATTATATCAAATACGTTTTTCATTTTTTCAATAAGAAAAGCTGATATAATAAAAGGCAAACCTAATCCTAAAGAAAATAAAGACATAAGTATTATTCCTTGCATAAAGCTATTTTCACTTGTAATTAACAATAAAGATGAACTCAAAAATGTTCCCACACAAGGAGTATAGCTTACTGAAAAAATAATTCCGAATAAAATTGATTTAATTAGATTCAAATTATCATATTTTCGATTTATTCCAGATGAATAATTTAGAATTTTTATATTTATTATTTCCATATAATTTAATCCTAATAAAATAATAATAATTCCGAAAATAATCTTCAAATATTGAATTTTATTAGAAATAAAGTTTCCAAATGTTGAAGCAAATACTCCCAATAATATAAATACTACTGAAAATCCTATAACAAATCCTATTGAATTAATTACTGCTTTAGAAACCTTTTTTTCATCTTTACCTGCAAAATAAGAAATATAAACTGGAAGCAGTGGTAATATGCATGGAGAAATAAAGCTAGCAATACCTTCCAAAAATGTAAATAAATAATTCATAAATCCTTCCTTTATTTGACAAAAGAACTGTCCCATCTGTCCATTTTTTCAGACAAAATCCCAAATCCCACTATCTGTTATAAAATTACAGTAAAACATACATAATTATCTTTAGTAATACTAGCTGAAATCTTTCCTCTGTGAATATCTACAATAGATTTTGCCATTGAAAGTCCAATTCCATATCCATCTTTTTTCTTATTTCTGGATTTATCTTCTCTATAAAATCTATCAAATATCTTATTAATATTTATAGATTTTGGATTCTCACATGTATTCATAAACTGGACTTTCACATTTTTTCCCTGTCTTTCAACAAATATTTTTATTTTTCCATTTTCATCTGAGTATTTTATTGCATTATCTAAAAATATTATTATTAGCTCTTTAATACTATTCCTATCTGCTATTATACTAATATCAGTTGTATCATTAAAAGAAATTTCTTTTTCTTTTGCCAAATACTTAAATTCATTTATTTCATCTTTTATCAATTCTGTAATTGAAAACTCTGTTATTTCTGAATCGAGTCTTCCCTCCTCTGCCTTAGCTAAATGAAGAAGTGTAGCTGTAAGTCCATTTAATCTTTCTGCTTGTTTCTTTATACTTGTAATTAGTTCCAAACTTTCAGGATTGTTTTCTACCATTTCTAAAACTTCTGCATCAGCCATAATAACAGCAATCGGAGTTTTAAGTTCATGACCTGCATTAGAAATAAACTGGTTTTGTTTTTCAATACTTTCTATAATTGGAGAAAGCACTCTTTTTGAAATAACAGAAAGCAATACAAAAACTATTGTAAGTCCTGTTAAAATAATAACTATAGATTTACTATTTGATTGAGATAAATTATTAAGCTCTTGTGTGCAATCTAAAACCACAATCATTTTATTTCCAGCACCATCTACATTTATTTTATATTTATAATCTCCAAAATATCCTCTACTACTTTTATTCTCTTTTATTTCTAAAATCATTTTTTCAACATTATCTGGAGAAATTGCTATAATATTATTCATATTTGAACTAATTACTTTGTCTGAAGAATCAAGTTTTACAGAAAAATATCTTACTTGAAATTTGGTTTCTCTAGTAATTATTCCATCATAAATCTTGTGAGCATCATTATATTCTGGCATTTCACCATTATTCCCAGAAATCAAGTCTAAAATAATATCAGCTCTTTTATTTAGTATTCTATAGTTTTCAAATGCTATAAAACCATAAATTGTATTTGTTACAACTATTGCAACAAACATAGCTATTAATACAAATCTTCTTTGTAATTTTCCTATCATACTATATTCTCCAATTTATATTCATTATTATCATCATTAATCTTCACATTTGCATCTAATGCAGAAAACTTATCTTGTATGTATGAAATGTACATTGGAACAATACTTTCATCAGCATCTTCATCTTGCCATATTCTTTTGTAAATATCAGAACGTGCTATTTTCTTTTCGGAATTTTTAAGTAGCATTTCCATTAATTCGCATTCTTTATTTGATAAATGAAGTGCTGCTTTACTACTAGATATCTCAGCAGTTTCCTTATTAAAAATAATATTTCCTATCTGATATTTTTGCTCTTTTTCTTCATTTGTTCTAGTTAAAGCCCTTATTCTTGCTAGTAATTCTTTTTTATTAAATGGTTTGGTTAAGTAATCATTTGCACCAGCATCAAGACCTTCAACCTTATCATCAATTCCTGCTTTTGCTGTTAACAAAATTATAGGAGTATTAATGCCAGCTTTTCTCATTTCTTTTAATGCTTCAATTCCATCCATTATAGGCATCATTATATCTAGTATAATAATATCATAATTATCGTTTTTTACTTTTTCCAAAGCCTCTTTTCCATTATAAGCTACATCAACATCATAACCACTATAATTTAATATCATCCTTGTTGCTCTAGCTAAATCTTTTTCATCATCAGCTACTAATATTTTCATTTTTCCTCCATTTTAGGCGCCCCCTTTTTGACTATTAGGACAGCAAAAAGGGACACCTCTTTTATTATTTATAATATTTTTTTCTCTAACCTTTTTCAATCATCTTTCTAATTGTTTGCATTTTTATATCTATACTTGCAATCTCATCAGCACAATTTTTAAGTTCAGAAACTATCATTGATTGATTGTTTATATCTTTTTTATATTTCATTTGATGTTCTAAATTTGACCAAAAATCCATAGCAATTGTTCTAATTTGAATTTCAATATTTACTGGATGAATTTTTCCACCAATATCTAATGGAACTTCAAAAACTATATGAAAACTTCTATATCCATTCTCTTTTGGATTTTTAATGTAATCTTTTTCATGCAGAATTTTCAAATCACTAAATTGTTTAAGCATATCCACTACAGCGTAAACATCATCAATATATGCACATATTATTCTGATTCCTGCTGCATCATATATTTTATGGAGTGCATTATCTAAAGTAACTTCTAATCCCTTTCTTTCAAGTTTTTCCTTCATACTTTTTTCAGACTTTACTCGTGATAATATATACTCTATAGGATCTCTATCATTATGAACTTTTTTATATTTTCTAATAACATTAATTCTGGCAATTATCTCTTCAATAACTCCATCTAACAAGACAATTGAGTCTTTGTAAAAAGATGCATTTTCCATACTTCCTCCATATCCATTTTCCTTATATCATATTTTTATAATATTTGCATTAAAATAATATGAAAATTATATGAATTTTTTTATACTTAAATTTTATTCCCCTATATAAAATATAGGGGAATAAAAAAATAATATTAAAAATCTTTATTCTAAAACAAGCTCATTATTTTTGCAATCTATTTGTACTTCTTCCATTGGATGAATATCGCCTTTTAATATTTTTTCAGCAATCAATGTTTCTAGTTTTTTCCTAACAAATCTTTTTAAAGGTCTTGCTCCATAAACTTCATCATATCCATTATCTATTAAATATTGTTTTGCACTCTCTGTTAAATTAATTATAATATGCTTGTCTTCTAATCTCTTTTGCAAATCTACTAATAATAACTCTAATATTTTTGATATTTCATCTTTCTTTAATGGTTTATAAAATACAATTTCATCTAGTCTGTTTAAAAATTCTGGTCTAAAGCTTCTCTTTAAAAGCTCCTGAACTTTATCTTTTGCTTCTTCTGAAATATCTCCATTTTCATCTATTCCATCTAAAATAATATCTGAGCCCAAGTTTGATGTTAAAATTATTATAGTATTTTTAAAGTCCACGGTTCTACCTTGAGAATCTGTAATTCTACCATCATCTAAAACTTGAAGTAAAACATTAAATACATCTGGATGTGCTTTTTCAATTTCATCAAATAAAACAACAGAATATGGTTTTCTTCTAACTGCTTCTGTAAGCTGTCCACCTTCTTCATATCCAACATATCCTGGAGGTGCACCTATTAATCTAGATACTGAATACTTTTCCATATATTCAGACATATCTATTCTTACCATATTGTGTTCATCATCAAATAA
>AUXO011603021.1_pt1 | contig 13794 bp, 13 predicted proteins | sample 768731 | NCBI WGS metagenome assembly AUXO01 (sample SAMN02715735, study PRJNA202380) | gut metagenome | biome: sheep rumen | host: Ovis aries | place: New Zealand: Palmerston North
TATCGGAGAGGATGGCAACAGAGACAGTCTCGTTCTCAAGATTCTGAGCAAGACCTACACTTCCGTCCTCGAATTCCAGGAGCTCCGTAGCCATGCAGTTACGAAGACCGTATACACTGGCTATTCCGTCTCCGACGAGCACTACCGTGCCGGTCTCGGCCATATCGACACGGGTCCTGTAATTACGGATCTGTTCCTTAAGTATATTGCTTATCTCTTCCGGTTTTCTTGCCATCAGCTCATCACTTCCTTCATATTCTTCAGACGTCTCCTGATGCTTCCGTCGAAGCTCGTTCCGTCCATATCAACGATCACTCCGCCTAACAGCTGAGGATCCACTCTATATCTCATCTCGATCTCGTTTCCGGAGATCTTTATAAGCTTGTCTTTTAGCTTAGCTTTCTCCTTATCTGTCAGTTCAACGGCGCTGGTAACATAAGCGACAGAACGTTTTGCTGCCAGATTAAAGAGGATATCATATTCCTTTATACAATCTTCCAGGCGGTCTACCGCTCCGTGACTTGTAAGTACGCCAAGAAAGGATACAACCAGATCAGCAACCTCGCCCTTGAAAGCTTCATCAATTGAGTTCAGCCGATCCTCGAGCGGTATCCCCGGAGCTTCCAGGAAAGTCCTGTATTCAGGGGTTATATCTATAGTCTTGCTTATAAAATGCAGACCGTCACCCACCTCGCTCACGACATTTCCTTCGCGGGCAAGTTCATAAAGAGCAATCGCATATTCCTTGCCGGATCCGCTCATTCTTCATCCCCCAGATCATTGATAAAAGAGTCTATCAGATCGCGATGATCCTCAGGGCTGATCTCACGCTCGATCAATTTCTCCGTAAGTGATGTAGACACATCCACGATCTCTTTCTTCATGGAGGCCTCAGCTTTCTTCTGCTCGCGCTCAATCTCCTCCTGAGCTCTCCTGATCATCTTATCGGCCTTATCGCGAGTCTCTGCCAGCATCATCTCGTTACGCTTGTCGGCATTAGCGACAGACATCTTAACGAGCATGTCAGAATCCGCCTCAGCCTTGTCGAGACGTTTCTGCCATTGTTGTTGAATGATGTGGGCATTGTTATTGGCGATCTCCGCTTCAGCGTACTGGGACTCCACCTCCGCCCGTCTCTGCGCCATAAGATTTCTTACCGGCTTATAAAGAAACTTGCGAAGGATCAGATAAAGGATCGCCAGATTCATGAATGAGATCAGGATATCCCACAGATTGATCGAAATAACATCAAGTGTCGGCATTATCTTCTCACCTTCGCATTACTCGATGGCATCAAGAAGGATATCGACGAATCTTCCGGGAGCTACGAAGATCAAAAGGAATGCGATGATCAAGGCATAAAGACCTGTTGTCTCTGCTACTGCGCAACCCATAAGCATCGTAGTAGTAACTTCACCCTTGCACTCCGGCTGTCTTCCGATGGCCTCACAAGCCTTTGCTACGGCGTTACCTTCACCGATACCGGGACCGATACCGGCGATCATCGCACATCCTGCACCGAGCGCGCATCCGCCCAAGATAATACCAATTGCAAGTTCCAACATTTTCTTCTCCTCCTTAATAGAGCTTTGTTATACCTCGGCTTTGGCCTTTGCCTCAGCTTTGGCTTTCTTTCTTTTCTTACGTTCATTATATTCATCCTCGGCAAAAGCTCCGGATACATACAGCATTGTCAACATAGCGAAAATAAACGCCTGAAGACATCCGCTGAAAACGTCAAAATAAACTGACAGCACCGCCGGCAATCCAACTCTGAACAAGGGAAATGTCCCGATACCGCCCAGAAGTTTACGCGACAAGAGCGACAGACCTGAAGCCAGGATAACCGAGATAACGGACCCCGACAGGATATTCCCGTAGTGACGCAGAGACATGGATACGGGTGTCGCGATCTCGCTTATGACATTAAGCGGAGCCAGGAAAGGCACCGGCTCACCGAAGCTCTTGATATAATGCCAGGGGCCGCACTTCATCTTGTAGTAGGTGATCAGTATAAATACCATAATTGCCCATCCTGCTACTACATTAAGATCTGATGTCGGTGGGAACAGACCTACCAGTGTCAGCAGGCTCGAAAAGGCTGACAGGGCAAGCATAGCGGCAATGAATGGAACAAAGCCCATAAAGGCCTTTCCCATATTTGATCGAACCAAACTGTCCGTCTTTGTAACGATCCACTCGGCAATTATCTGTCTTCTTGTCTGTTTACGGGTCTTCATATTCCTGGTAAGGAAAAGGCAAAGGAAGAATATGGATATGATGACCAACCATGAATTAACCTGCGCCTCGGTTATCGGCATCCCCCCCAGAGGAAGGTCCAGCTTAAAGAAAACATGAGCACCTGTAACCGATATTCCCTCAGAAGCCGGTATAAAAAGAACTTTGATAAGAATGCCGATGACGATCGGAAGTATTACGCCGATAAGAAGAAGTATATCAATCATGCCCGTTATCTCCTTCCGTCGCTTCGTCTGTGTCTTCGTCACTTGAAGCTAAAGAGACGTCAGTATCGGCATCTGTTGAAACTGAAGCAGAAGTACTTCCGCTGAAGCTCATTCCTACAAAAGGACGTACAAGTATGGCGATCCTCGGAAAGAGCAAGGGAATTACAGTAGCAATAAGATTGAATATCGGAGCTACGCCGGCGATAACTACTGCAAGGAGCATCATAATGGTCCTGTAGTTACGGGAAACATTCATATAAGACCTCGCCTGCTTCTCATCTGCAGCGACCGCCTTCTGAACCGTAAGTCCCATAAGGAAAAAATTCAGGACGGCAACAAGACCTCCGAGCAGATTTCCGCTGAGAACAGTAAGGTCCCACCTTTGAATGATGAGGAATACCGCCTCCATCAGGGCGCTTAAAATGACCACAGATACGCCAATGTAGAGTGTCTCACGCTTTACTGCAGTCTCAACCTTTACCACTTTTCGCTCCTTATCTTCAATACAAACACATTCGGAGATAATTTTATCTTTATCCGCAGTCAAAAACAACCTAAATCGCATCCGTCATTTGCAGATAACAAGAAAGATATGTTTATTTTTACGATATTATGCAACAATAGATAAGGATTGTTTCGTCTACTATGTGTAGATGATCAAAAACAAGCTTTTTGTCAATAAGGAGGTAGCTATTTTGAAATCCATTAAAAAATTCACAGCCGGACTCATGTCTGTCATAATGCTCTCAGGCGTTATCGCAGGCTGCAGTTCTTCTGATTCGGAGAAGAAAACGACTGACGATATCCCCTCAGAATTCACGGAAGATACCGAATGGTACAATGTAACAAAAGTAGATCTGTCAGGTCAATACACCGGTCCGGAATATGAGTATGTGGACTATCAGTATATCGGAAATTACAACAACGGTTTTATAGTAAAAGCATCCGGCTACAAGAAAGTCCCCGAGAATTTTGACTATGAGAACGGCGATTATTCCCAATTCGTAGTTCAGAATATTGATTACTACACTGAGGATGGCAAACTCGAGAACTCTTATAGTCTCGATATTCCATATGATTCATATGTAATGGGAGCCTATGTCACTGACAACCTGGTTACCATAAACTATCAGGATTACACAGAAAACAATCTGATTAATAATTCTCTGATATTAAATCTCGATAGCGGTGAATTCTCAAGAGGCGAATCATCTACCGCTCAAGAGGAAGGTGATTATGAGCGAACATTCATAATGGGCGACCTGACCATACAAACTCAGTGGCTCAATATCAATGACAACACATATTCATATATTATCAGCGTGGTCGACAAAGACGGTAACAAGACCAATATCGACCTGAGAGATGAACTCCCCGATACAAATATTTTCGATATTTCTCAGGCATTTGCTCCTGATGCCGATACCATCCTCTTTCAGTGTTCATCAGGCGGAAGTTCTGCCATGACGACATCCGGAACTTCAGATACCCTCTATGTCGAGCTTGACAGAGCAACTATGAAAGCGACTGTCGCTGATTCCGAGAAATATGCATGGCTTAACAATTATGATATCTGGAATGCCACAACTATAGACGGAATGGGTACATACTTTGTCCCCTGGAACGGAAATGGTATCAGCAAACTTGACTTTGAGAACCAGACAGCAGAGACAGTCATCAACTTCAATTGGTGCAATGTTAACAGATATGATATCTTGAATCTCACAATTGTAAACGCTGATGAATCAGGCATCACGCTGGCAGGTAATACCATGGATAAGACCGGTTTCGGTATCTTTAAGTTTGAAAAAGCCGAGACAAATCCCAATGTCGGTAAGAACATCATCAAAGCCGCATCGCTAAGCGGACTTGACTATACCATCTGCGAAGCTATCTACGAGTTCAATAATCAGAGCAGTGACACATTCATTATGGTCGATAACAGATATAATCTTTGGGAGAACGAGAGCCTCAACGCAATCTCCGGTGGTGGCGGCGAGGATGATTATGCTACCGCTTACCTCAATACGGTAGCCGAGATCGCCGATCAGATGGCTGTCGATATTATGGCCGGTGACGGTCCGGATTTGCTGTTTAACAGCAGCTCATTAACGCAGCTTAACAACTCCGATTATCTCTTGGATCTCTCTTCCCTTGTAGCAGATGATTCAAAGTATTTTACCAACATTACTGATTCCCTCAAGGTAGACGATAAGCTCTACCAGTTGCCGGTTAATTTCGTTATGCTCGGTATTACGACCGATGAGAGATTCGTAGATGATGGTCAGCAGGGCTTTACTTTCGAGCAGTATAAGACATTCGTAGACGAGGTATGTAACGGTACTGACCCTATCCAGGCAACTCAGCTTGATTACTTCGATATTTGCTACACGGCAATGACAGATCTCTTCTATGACGGTCATTCCATCAACTTCAAGAATGACGATTTCACGGCTCTTGCCGAATATATCAAAAACGATGTAAAAGATCCCATCCCTAATAGCGATGACATGTATGTCGACGGACCCTATTACGAGACAGAGTACGAGAAGCCCAATGCCTCCTACGGTTCTATCTACAGTCTCCAGAATCTGCTTTGGGAAAGAGGCGATGATATTCTGACTACGCGTATGCTCGGTCTCCCTACAAGTGACGGTCGCGGTCCCTGCTTCAATATAGAGCTTTCAATAGCAGTATCAGCTCAAAGCAAGCATCAGGATTCCTGCCTCGAATTTGTAAACATGCTGATAAGTGACGATTTCCAGAGCTCTCTTGCCGGCAACAACAACACAAATGCCAATCCCGTAAACCGCCAGGCTTTCGAGGCAGTAGCTCAGAAGGCTATAGAGAGCTATAATAGCGACGTAGATATGAATCTGCAGTACTACACAGACGCCGAGCTTATTATGTATTCGTTGCCTTCTAAGCGCATCGACGACTCTGTTATCGACTACTATGAGGGACTCATCGAAAGTTGCGTATGCCCTTCTATCTATGACCCTTCTATCCAGATCATTATGAGAGAAGAAATGCAGGCATACTTCGCGGGTCAAAGAGATCTTGCAACTGTAGAAGATACTATGACAAACAGGATCACTACATACATCAACGAGAGAGGCTGATAAGCTTCAATAAGATAAGATCACGAATAGGCTGTCCGCATGGGCAGCCTATTTATTATGGGAACAGAATTGACGAAAGGAAAGCTTTTACTTACAGGTGATGTTTTTCAACCGGGGCTTAAGCAACGTGCTTAATGGTTCGCTTAAAAGCGGCGCTTTTTCAAACAAAGCTTAAACAACATGCTTAAGGGTTCGCTTAAACTTGATCACGACAGACCATATGATCGCTACATGTCGCCATATCACTATTATCGGCATAAGAGAGGTTCTTCACGGCAGGTCTTAGGACGCTATCCTTTTCGATAAAATACAGTCCGATGTTTTACTCGAAAAACAAATGATCAGTCGATCCTTACGATAGAATACATTCCACTCTGCAATACAACGCGGCTTCGATCACTTCCAAAGCGGTTTGAATTAACAGATTCGCCATCTGCTCCGAAGCGTTTCAATGAATCGATGGAATCGCTGCCCAGCCCGTCTATCAGGAACTGCTGCTGCGTATCCGAATGGTTTGCAGCTATAAGATATCTGTAATCATCAGAGGCTATGAGTGTAACCGTACAATTAGCCGAAAAGGCTTCAGCCGTATCATCTGCAGTCTCATCAGCCGGATCTAAGATCTCGAACATCTGATAATCAGACTGATTGCCGATATCAAGTTCACTTATCACATTAAGAGCGACCTCATTGTTGCCATCAGTATAGCTTGCCTGCCCCTCAGGAGCGTACTCCGATGGGGTTATATCCAGCATCAGCATACCGGCAAATGCTGACTTGTCATTAAACAGGAGACTGATATAATCTGCCGCACTCATTTGATCATCGAAACTGACTGACAGAGATGAAATAAGCTCTGCATTACTTACGCCTCGATTCGCCTGCCTGGGCGCGATCCTTGCAGCATCGGAATAGGCTGTTATTACAGCATCCATAAATGACCGGGGAACGGCCTCTTCACCATCCTCTGCAGCAGGCGAAGGCACTACTTCTATGCCCATAGAGTGGACATCAGCAGAAGACAGCTGTATCTCGCCGTCGTACCTCATACCATCGATAAAAATGACACTATCACGTATATCAACATAATACTCTGACTGGCGGATGATATCGATCACATAATCGACATAAGCTCCGCGCTGCATATCATTCTCGAAAGCCCCGTCTTCATCATTGATCTCGATAAAGATATTATCAAATTGCATACCCCAAGGCATCGATGTACCATTCTCGATCCTAACCTTGCCGTAATCCGAAGCACCGAAGCCACACAGATAATCAATAAGATTGAAGATATCGCTACTTGACGCCCCGGACCCGATAACGAGCCAAGGAGAAGATTCCGCGTCTCTAACCAACCTGAGAGAGGTCTCCAGCGCTTTACAGCTCTCGATCAATTTACCGTTACGACCTAAAGCAGCGCCGCTGACAGACGCATTGCCGTAGAACTCCGCACTGCTGAATCCCGAGCTTCCGAAGGCAAGATTATTGAGTCTGATCGCTGTCGGGTTGCTGTCAACAATATCACTTCTGAATGATGTATCGATATCCGATGATGCATATCGATCCTCGCCCAGATAAACATTGTCGATATAGACCGTTCCCGTACCCTCAAAACCAATATTAAGCCTGATGCCGCTTTCGGGGATGATTGTATCGGAGAAAACAAATATATCGGAATATCTTTCGAATCTGCTGTCCGGACTGTCTGCGATAAAGCCCTTGTCATTCATCCCTTCACCTGACAGCCATACCTTTACCGTCACATCGCTTCCGACCTCCTGCCGAAGTCTCAGTTCAAGACGATAGAAAGTCTCCTTATCGAAAAGCTCATTTCCGGTATCCGTTATCTCCTGCGAAATAACATGATAGCCTTCTCCTATACCTGTTAGTCCGGCACAATAATTGCCGTATATCCCGCCTTCGGATGTTGCAGTAGACAGAACTGTGCCTTCACCGTAGATATCCCAAGTTCCACGGCCTGACGCTGTCAACCACCGGTTGATATCACCCGAACCGATATCTTCGCCATCTTCCTCATTCAATTCGATAATCTCACCTTCCGCTTCCTCCACTTCAGGATCGACTATCTCCGCCTCATCAGACTCATCTTCCTCTGATGCGGGCAAAGCAGCAGGAATAGCCCCCCGGTGCTCAAGAGGATCACTGAAAACACCGACTGTACAGATATCACCGGCTTTAATTACATCCTGTCCGATTATATCCATAACTCTGATACCTGATAAGATCTGAACGACATAAAGCCGGCCGGAATTCCTATAGAGAAGCCTTCCGGAAGAGCACCTGAAGATATCCTCGACGGATGTACTCTCACCGGACAAGGTCTTTATACCACTGCCGTCGGAAGCAATGAGTATAGCCACACGATATGAATTGACCGCGATGATATCATCTCCATATGGAACCGCAGAGATATAGCCGCTCTCGAGCCCGGTATTCTCGGCTTCCAATATATTCACATCATAGGAACTGCCGTCCTCATTCTCACTTAAGATAGCAATGGAACCATCCTCATATATGATGTAGAAAGAAGAATCCGTAACCACGATATCTTCTACGACCATTGAAGGAAGACTTAGATCCGGGTAGCTTTTATAGGCAACAAAGTTTACAGTCGAGAATAGCTTCCCGTCTTCATTTATGAATATAGCCTTTCCCCCTTGACAGGCAGCCGCTACTGCTTTTCCTGATATAGCGGGATTAACAAGCTCGCTGCCCGCAGGCCCGGCGGATAGGAGTCTCCCGTCATAAAGAAGCGCCGCTACACTGTTACCTGCAGTCAGTATCCTGCCGCCTACCAGCACGGAGTCACTACCGTTCCCCATCTCAGGAGCTTCGGAATATAAAGCGAAATTCCTGCCATCCACCGAATAATAAAAGGCGCCGTCGTCTGCTAAGGCATAAACACCGTTAGCATCTGCGTATATATCAGAGAAAGTAAGTTCATCGATAACACCACCGTCTTCCTGTCTTCCGGAGATAATATCCGTCAGGAGACGACCGTCTTCGGTAAGGGCATCAACAATATTTTCGATAAGAACAGTCTTGACCACATTATCATTCTGCCAAAGGCCGTTCTCATCTTCGATCAGAGTCAGCTGTCCGAAGCTCATATCATCAAAGCCGGCTACTACACCGGAATAGACACAGGACATCACACCCTGTGGATCCTGTGTCATGACTCTTACGGAACTGCCCGAGGGGATGTCACTGACTGTTCCCGAATCAATATAGATACAGCCTGCGTCAGATGAGGATACACTGTATGTGCTGTAATTATTCTCGGCCTCGAAAGATGGATCCGCTACATAATTGGCCGTCGGAATATAATCGAGATTAACTCCGACCCCGCTGATGTAGTTACCGGTAGTCCCGGAAGACAACTTTACACGAACCAGCTCCGCCCTGTCACTGAAGGCGCCGAGCATAAAGAGTATGATCGTCGACAGGATTATCAGCGCCATAATGATGCCGAGAACGATAAAAAAACGGCGCTTATGAAGATTCCCGAATCTGAAGCGGTCAAGCCTATTCATCGGAATCCTCCTTCATATCATATTCATCCTCATCATAAAGAGCGAAAAATCCGATTCTCCTGCGCGGAACAGGTGACCTTTGAGGCTCATAATAGTCCCGGCTCTCGACCGCTTGCGAGATCGGCTTATCAGCGGCAACATCTGCCGACTGCTTCTTTGATCTGCCCATGCCGTGCCGCGACATAAGAAAGCTGAAGGCAATAAACAAGGGAATGATCGACGCCATCTCGACCATAAATACCGCGCCGAAGATATTATCCATCGCCCCATCGCTCACCTTGCCCACGGCGCCACTGTCGAGAAGCGTATAAAGTGCTGCCCCGAAGAAATTAAAGACTGCATGCACGAGATAGGATGCATAGATACTACCGCAGATCCAGTAAACTGCACCAAGAACGATCCCGCAGATCAAAGCATAGCCGATCTGAACAGAAACACCATGAAGCAGGCCGAAGATTATAGCCGACATAAGAATGGCAATACGAGGTCTTGTCACCTTTGCAAACGCCTCCAGAACCACTCCCCTGAACATAAGCTCTTCCGCCAAGGGGATTATAAGGAAGGACACAAAGAAATAGAGCCAATGATCCCAATTGGGTATCCGGTCCGGGGTTTCTGCCGCTCCCCTCTCCATTGAATCATTATACTCATTTACAGCTTCGTTTACTGTCGAATTAATAGATGCAATGGCATCAGCTGCCACCAGATAGAGCGTTGTCAGCCCCAGCAGACCCATGGCAATAATAACCAGCCAGAATACATCAAAACCTGAGAGCGCTTGCCGCTTGAGCCTATTCGCGGGGCGGCTGTCTACAAGATTTGTCTTATATATAGCGAAAATAAACATCGCGATCATGGCAAAGGCATATAGCGTCAGGTAAAGCCCTTCATATACATCAAGATCGTGTCGGGCGAAGATCATAATAAAACCTGCGACAAGAGAGGCCGCAGCCATAATAAAGAGAGCTATGGCGCTCTTGCCGAGAGCTGCAAGCCACTTGACTCCGGTCTTCATTACATTTCCCCGTTACTGCCCGGATTAACTCCGCGCCTTGCCTGCTTGTCGGGAACAGACGAGCTGTAATATCTTCTCATAAAACAGGTAAAAGCGAGCTCGAGCTCACCGGGATCCTTAATGGAATAGAAATACTGATCACCCTTGGCGGCAAATTCCGTACGCATGATGACCAGCTCCGGACTCTCATGATTGCCGTCGTCCGGAACATAATTATACATAACAACATACTCTCGCTTATTCAAAACGAAAGTATCTACTATGGAAAGGAAATATTCTTTTCCGTTAGAGGCGTCTCTTATGACGACAAGTTCATCCTTATCATCTTTGATCAGATCAGAAGGAGCCCTGAACTTACTGTCATTAGCCCTGCCTGTTCTGCCGATCTTCTTCTTATTATTCTTCTGATTCGTCTTCATCATCGATATACTCGTCACAGAGTTCTTCGTAATAATCGTATATCTCATCTTCGTCAGACTCGTCAATGGTCTGGAGAGAGATCGAACCGTCGGGATTATCGATCCTCTCAGCAATTACCATCTCATCCTCATCATCCATTGTCAGAAGTACGCAATACTGCTTTTCTTTATATTCAAATCCGTCGATGACCGCCATCTCGAACTCTTCGCCGGTCTCCTCGTCAACGAGCTTTATGATATTGCTCTCATTCTCAGAACTGTTCTCAGCCATGTGTGGATTACCTCCGAAAACTGTATTTGATCAATTATAACATATCAGCCCTTATCTTTGCTGTTCCAGATACTCTCTTACGATAATTGCCGCAGCTTCCTGATCTATTACCTTCTTTTGCTTTTTTGCCTTGATATTCTGCTCATGAAGATATCTGGAAGCAATAACCGTAGTATAACGCTCATCCTTCAAGACAGGTGCTATTCCGGTAAGCTCCTCCAGCTTCTTTCCGAATGCATTTGCCTTGACTTCGGTCTCTGACTGACCGCCGTCAGTTCTTCTTGGCTTTCCGAGGACAATAACGCCCACATTCTTTTCCTTTACGATCTCAGCGATCCTGTTAAGCGCCCATTCATCATCCTCGCCATTCCAGTTAACGGTCTCATAGCCTGAGGCTGTTATCCTCAGTTCATCCGATAAGGCTATGCCTATATGCCTGCTGCCGTAATCTATACCCATTACTCTGCTCATTGCCATAGTCTGTAAACTTCTCCTTGATAAAAACGAGACGGCAGCCGAATAGCTGCCGCCTTAGGTTCGACGTCAATATGATATCACAGATATCACAGCTTGCTGCAATACTCCGAGATAATAACCTCAAGCAATTCGTCACGATCGATCCTCTTGATAACTCCTCTGGCACCCTTATAACTTGTAATATAGGTCGGATCTCCGGAGATAAAATAACCAACGAGCTGATTAATGGGATTGTAGCCCTTCTCCTTAAGAGCCGCGAGAACATAAGTCATAAGCTCTCTTACATTTGCTGACTTATCCGCCGAGAAATTAAATCTGGTTGTCTCTGAATCCAATTGATCCACCCCCTATTCCTTTCTTTATTAATTCTATCACATTTTTCTGATAAATATAGTCTTTATCAAAAAAGAATGTAATTTACGGGAGCCGTAAATTACATCAGCCGATAACCATATTTCCTTCGCAGTATTTTATCTCTATCTCAACGATCCTGCCCTTAAAGGATGCAGGATCCGCTGCATCATCGATCAAGACCTCAGCCTTAACATACTCAGGCGTATAGCCCGTGTAATATATCCTGCCGTCTTTATCTTTCTTCATAGTCTCAAGAAGAACTTTGGTCTTCTTACCTGTAAAGCTCTGTGCGAAAAGCTTCTCCGCCTCATCCGACCATGAGATCAGTTCTTTTGCGCGTTCTTTTCCAAGCCCTGCAGGAAGCTGCTCCATTTTAGCAGCAACAGTCCCTTCCCTTACCGAATAAGGGAAAACATGTATCTTATTAAATCCCGCGCGGGCCACAAAATCCTTGGTTGCATTAAACTCCTCATCTGTCTCACCCGGAAAGCCGCAGATAATATCAGTTGTGAGAGACATGCTCTCGAAATGCTCCCTTAAAAGCTTAACACGCTCGAGATACTGCTCGGTATTATAATGGCGTCCCATACGCTTAAGAACACTGTCACAACCGCTTTGAAGAGACAGATGGAAATGAGGACACAGATGTTCTATATCAGAAAGCCCTTCGATAAACTCTTTTGTCATGGACATAGGTTCCATGGAACCCAGCCGGATCCTCTCTATACCGGGGATGGAATCGATCCTTTTAATGACACGAAGCATGGCTGATATATCTTCTCCCCTGTCCTTACCATAAGAACAGAGGTGGATACCTGAGATTATAATCTCCTTAAAGCCCTTTTCGACGAGAAACACAGCTTCTTTGATAATGCTCTCCTCTTCGCGGCTGGCAACCCTGCCACGGGCAAACGGAATGATGCAATAGGTGCAGAACATATTGCAGCCGTCCTCTATCTTCATGAAGGCACGAGTGCCCTCCGGAGATAAGACGCTTCCAAAGTCGTGGTAGACATCTGAACGGCTGACTTCGGGACGCATGTGCATGGAACAATGAGTCAAGGCACTAAGACTCTTTTCTGCCACGAAGCTCTCGACCTTCTCAACAAGTATATTCTTGTCTCGCGTTCCGCAGATTATATCAGCGTCGATCATGCCGCCGGTCATCTCAGCCGCACAGCCCATGGCGCATACAACGGTATCCGGGTTGAGCCTTGCCATCTTACGGAGCATCTGGCGTGACTTACGATCCGCTTCGCCGGTTACCGTGCAGGTGTTTACTATGCAGACATCGGCTTCCTCGGGGGACTTCGCTATCTCGTGCCCCTTTTCGATAAACATCTCCCTTACGGCATCGGTCTCGTACTGGTTTACTCTGCAACCTAATGTGAAAAAATATACTTTCATTCTGTCCTTATAAGAAATGCGGGCGCCGAGATCGACGCCCGCCTGAATACTTTACTGTCTGACCTTGATGTGAACTTCGCGCAGTTGCTGCTCGGTAACATCACCGGGGGCGCCACAGAGAAGATCCTGTGCATTTCCGTTCATAGGGAAAGCAATTACTTCACGGATACTTTCCTCGTTCTTCAGGAGCATGATCATGCGGTCAACACCGGGAGCCATGCCTGCATGAGGCGGAGCACCGAACTGGAAGGCGCTGTAGAGCGCTCCGAACTTGTTCTTAAGATCCTCTTCTGTATAGCCTGCGATCTCGAAAGCCTTCTTCATGATCCTCATATCGTGGTTACGAACAGCGCCACTGCTCAATTCTACGCCGTTGCAGACGATATCATACTGGTAAGCCAGGATATCCTCGGGCTTCTTGTTCTCAAGTGCTTCAAGTCCGCCCTGAGGCATGGAGAAAGGATTATGAGTAAAGATATACTGCTTGAGCTCCTTGTCATACTCGTACATGGGGAAATCGTTTACATAGCAGAAACGGTAAGCATTCTTCTCGATAAGATCGAGTCTTGCACCGAGTTCGTTTCTGATCTGACCTGCGAAGATGTTGGCGCGGGCCTCTACATCAGCGATAAAGAAGATCGTATCGCCGGCGGCAAGTCCTGCCAGATCACGGATCTCTGTCTTCATATCATCGGGGATAAACTTGT
>AUXO017236114.1_pt1 | contig 13793 bp, 5 predicted proteins | sample 768731 | NCBI WGS metagenome assembly AUXO01 (sample SAMN02715735, study PRJNA202380) | gut metagenome | biome: sheep rumen | host: Ovis aries | place: New Zealand: Palmerston North
CCTGAATATTTTAAAGATTATGCAACAAGAAGAGTAAGAGTATTTGATGGTGGAATCCAAGAGAATGAGATAATAACAAAAATTGATGAAAAAAAATATAAAAAAAAGGAAAGGAATATAACTAAATTTCATAATTTAAAAAATACACTAATTCTTGGAATTATGAATTATAAATCGAGACCAAAATTTAGTTTATTAATGACTTTTTCTTTATGTATTATGGCAATAACATTATTTGTTACTTTAGAAATATTTGGGAATAATTTAATTAAACCAATCACAGATTCGATAGATGGAACTCCAATAAACGGGAAGATAATTTTACTTTCTGATGATAATAAATTTGAAGATGATGAAATAGATAATTTGATTGATAAGTTAAAACCATCATATGTAATGAAAAATAAAAATAATTCATCTTATATGATAACAATACCTAGTGGTGCTAAAGGCTTTGATAAAGAATATCAAATAAAAATAATATATAATCCGTATAAATACAACCTAGAATCAAATGAAGGATTATTATCTATTCCATATTCATACAACCATATTTCTAATAATATCATTAACATATTCACAAAAGCTAATATTGGAATCAATAGTATTAGTGTTAAAAATAAAATTGATAATAATGATATCGTATTATATTTATCAAATTATACATTAGATAATTATTCTAAATTAATTAGAAGTATTTATTCTGAAATAAGAATTAATTCAACTAGAACAAATGTATATACATTCAAAATTAACGATGAGCTTGAAGATGGATATGTAAATCTATTGAATTCAAATTTCTGGGATATTATTGGTAAAAAAATAATTTTGGAAATTAAAAGCTCTAATTCGTATACAGTAAATAATTCGATTCAAGGATTTAATGGTGAAGAATTAATAGTAGAAATTAATTCAAATGATTATAATAAATTATTTAATGAAAAAGAAGAAATAGATCAAACTTGTTTTTATTATGAAAATAATGAAATAGCTAAAAAAAATCTAAACAATCTACCAAATGGATATGTAGCATATTTATCGAATAGTAAAACATATGTTAAAAATGCTGATAATATATATGTTTACAATATAATTTATTTCACTTTATTAATATGTTTTAGTATATGCTTCGCATTATTGGTAAATTTAATATTTTCAAGATCAGTTAAGGTGTATCAAAGTGATTTTGCAATATATAAAACTCTAGGTATTTCGTATAAAGTTTCATCAAAATCATTATATGTACAATTTGCTTTAATATTTATTCCTACATTATTTATACTTCCATTGGTGTCATTGATAACAACATTAATTAAAAATAGTGGAATGGTTTTCATTTCATTATCAAATTATTTAATTATTGAATTTGTATTATTATTAATAATTATAATTGTTACATTAGGCTTTAATAGAAGTATTAAAAATGAATCAATTAGAAAATCTTTGAAAAGAGGTTCTAAGTGATGATTAAAATAAAAAATATCAAAAAAACATTTAATCCATTATCTAAAAATAAAAATGAGGTTTTAAAGGGTGTATCAATAGATTTTCCTGATACAGGGTTAGTTGCTATATTCGGTAAATCAGGTTCTGGTAAAACAACATTATTAAACATTATAGGTGGATTAGAAAAAGCAGATAGTGGTGAAATATTATTTAATGATGAAAAATTAAATAACAATGAAGACAAATTAAGAAATAAACTAATAGGTTATATTTTTCAAAATTATTATCTAGAGAAAAATTCAACAATTGTTGATATTATGCATAATCAAATGATTATAGCTGGGTATAATGATGAAAAATTAATAGAAGAAAGAACAAAAGAAGTTTTAGAACTTGTTGATATGTATCGTTTTAAAAACAAAAGAAGTGATGCATTGTCAGGAGGTCAAAAACAAAGAGTCGCAATTGCAAGAGCCTTAATAAAGGGAAGTGATGTAATTTTAGCTGATGAGCCAACAGGCAATTTGGATAACGAAAACACAATTCATGTAATGGAAATATTGAAAAAAATATCCAAGACAAAACTAGTTGTGCTTGTTACTCACGAACAAAACTTAATTAGAGATTATGCAGATACGTATATTCCATTAGTTGATGGCTTGATTGATTATAATTTAAAAGTTGATACAGATATAAATTATGAAATAAATAAAAATAATATCTATCTAAATAAAGATAATTATAATGAATACAAAAATCAAAACATTAATTTAAAAATATATGGCAACAATAATATTGATGCCAACATTGAAATTATTAATGATAAGAATAAAGTTTTTATTATACCTAATAAAAATGTAGAAATATTAAATGAATTTAGTGAAAAGAAAATAATATATGAAGAAGAAAAAGAAAAATCAGATATTAAATTAATTGATTTTAAAAATACTTCAACTAATAAAAGAGGCAAATTATTTAAATTAAAAAATATATTTAAAGTAAACAAAGAATCGGAGGAAGAAAAAATATTATCTTTATCATCAATAATAAAACTAATATTTATTTTAGGATTTGCAGTTATTGTTGCATTCTTGGCTATGAATATATTTGATATATCTAATAAAACAATAATCAAAAAAAAACTTGATGATAACACAATATATACTAATTTAAGTAATTATACTGAGATAAGAAAAATAAAAGAAGAAAAATATGATTATATTGATTTTTTTGAAACTGAATATAGAAATGAAAATTTCTCATTTGATGGATCACTTGGATTATCATCGATTAATGTAGACTGTGAAATAAGAGCATTAGAAGATAATGAAATCAATTTGAATTTTGGAAATGAAATAAAAGAATCTGAAATATATATTACAACAAAGCTTGCGAATAATATAATAAATGAATTTAGAATTGATACTTTAAAAAACAAGAATACATTATTAATGATGAATTTTAAATCTAGTTATCATATTGCAGGAATAGTTGATGGGGATAATCCTATTGTTTATATGAAGAAAAACGAGTATGTTAATTATTTAGGTGTTTATAAAAAACTACAATTTAATGATTATAACAACTATTTAATATCTAACGATTATAGCAATCAATCATTTGAATCTAAAATAAAAATAAACGATGATTATGAACTTAAAAATGATGAATGTAGTGTAATTATTAATAGAAATTCATTGTATAAAATGATGAAAAATACAGGAGAAGCAGATTATTTAGTTGATTATACAAATAATAAAATAAAAATAGAAAATAAGGCTATTCAGCTTAAAAATTCAAAATTATTTGTTAAATCATTCGAAATATCAAGAAATATTTCTGATTCAGATATAGTTATATTAGTTAATTCTAATGTAATGAAAAATATATTTGTTAACATATCACCATCTATAGATAATTTAAATAATGATTTATCATCTAACGGATTAAAATCAAATTATTATTTCAAAATTAAATATGGTGATTCGAATTATGAATTATTAAATGAAGAATTTATAAATAGAAGTATTCAAATAATAGATATAAATCAGATATATGAAAACAATATTAATAATTTGAAAAAGGATTTATACACAAATTTATATATATTTTTATTAATAGTATTATTAATGTATTGCGTGTTTTATTTAATTGAAAAATCTGGCTCATTAAAGAATTCCAAAGAATACGGAATATATAGAGCTATTGGAGTAAATAAAACAAATTTATTATTTAAAGAATTTATTTTATCAATTTATAAAAATTTGATTCCATTTACATTATTTTATATTTTGGTATTAGTACTTATAGGTATTAGATATTATATATTAAATATTAATTTATTGAATTTTATTCTAATTTCATTTGCTTCATATGGAATAATATCAATATTATTAATGTTTATATCATTAATACCATATCTATTTGTATTATTTAATACACCGGCTAGGATATTAGCTAGGTATGATATATAGGAGGAGATTATGAAAAAAAGAAAAATTAGTAAAATTTTAGCTATAATTGGCATTATTTCAGCTTCAGCTTTTGCGCTTGCATCATGTGGCAATGAGTCTAACTCAAGTACAAGCACAGATGATTCTCCAAAAACAACAAATGTAGTTGCTGATAATAAGGTTAATTTTATGGTCGATGGAAAAATTTATCAAACATTAACAATTGAAAATGGACAAGTTGTAATGCCACAAAATCCAACAAAGGAAGGATATAATTTCAAGGGTTGGTACTTAGATGAAACATATACAAAAGCATTTTCAAACAATGATGTAAAAGCAGGTAATGTATATGCCTTATTTCAACAAATAACAATTGAAAGATTTGTTGATGGTGTATCTCTTGGCGAAGTAACATCTGATAAGTTAGAAGATGATGTAGTAGCAAAAGAGAATTTGACACTTGATAAATGGTACATTGATGAAGCGTGTACAACAAAATATACAAATCAAGATGTTGATAAATTATATGCTAGAAATATGGCAAAGGTTACTTTAAATGATGGTTATCAAGATATAAAAGAATATCTTGTTAAGCCTAATAATAAATTAACAAGACCAGAAATTGATGATGTAAAAACATTTTACATGGATGAGACTAGTATTAAATTTTTAAATAGTGATAATAATGAATTTGATTTCGATATAGAAATTAGTGTAAATACAACAATTAATGTATCTTGGGCAAGCCCTTATTTAAAATATCAATTAAGTGCAGATAAAACTAATGTTTATTGTGATGGATTTGATGCGTCACATTGGCAAGAATTTAAACAATTTCCTGTGATTAGAATTCCTGCAGAAGCAACTGTTAAAGTTGATAATGTTGATACAAAATTACCTGTTTATAGTGCTTATGCATGGACTAATGATATTTGCAAAAAAGTCATTTTTTCTGAAGGAATTAAAGAAATTGTCAAGTTATCTGGTGCAAAAAGCTTAGAAGAAGTAGTATTACCAGAAAGCCTTGAAATTATTAGTGAATCATTTAATAATTGTCCAAAATTAAAAGATATTAAATTGCCTTCAAATTTAAAAGCAATTTATGATTCATTTTGGAATGACCAAAATATGGATTTAAAGGGTGAAAATGTTGGTAATAGAGTAACAAGAAATATAGCATATGAATTTGATATTGAAATACCAGATTCAGTTATTAATATGACATCTGTTCCATCAAATTTAAAATTTGGCGACAATTCAATATTCTATAAAGAAGATAATGCGATTTATACTAATGTAAATAATAAGAAGGTATTAGTTTCATCTTTAGAAGTTACGAATGGCAAATTAGAAGTTAAAGAGGGTGTAAAAGGTATTCAAGCAGGATGCTTTGCACAACTTGATGTAGATTATTTATATTTACCTTCAACATTTGAATTTGTTAATACTAATCTAGTTAAAACAGATTATTCTTATGCTAAAACACCTTATTTATTTGATGAGGCTGCATTAGCAGAAGCTAAATTCCAACATAGTTATCAATATTCAATTTATGATAGATTAAATGATATTAAAGCTGTAATAGTAAGTCAAACTGGTTTTAATCAAAATATTAATGATTTAGTATTAACCGGAAGAAAAACTATGAATGATTATATTGCTTATAATGACACATCATTTAATGATATTTTAGATAAGGTATATTTCATTGGCGATGCCGATTATGAAGGTGATAATATACCATCAGGAGTATATTATGATTACGAACCATTCCCAGGTTATATTGCAAAACAAGCTGCAACTGAAGGAACACCATATATCAATGGTAATAAATATTACACTGGTGAGTATCCATATAACGAAGCAAATGTAGCCAAGGGAGATGAAGTTAACGGAACATATTACACAAGAAGTAATAAATATGAATATGAAGTAACTTCTGATATATATTCTGTTTCTAAAAGCAAATATTATATTTTAAATAATGGAAATTATCAGAGTATAAGTATAGCACAAGGCGCTCTTTTATCTGAAGTAGGAGAAACATTATATGAATATAAATATAATTATACTACAGATGAAACATTTAGATATGGTGTTCAATATTTAGAAAAAATTGACAAATATTTAACAGCTGTATTAGTTAAAGCTGGAGATTCAATTCCAGCAAACAAATATTATGAATTAAATGCTGGAGAATATGTATTAACAACAGATGAAACATTCGTAAGCGGAAAAAAGTATTATAATGTACAATCCATTAACAATAAAAATGTAAGTAAAAAAGAAGTAATTATTGTAGGAGATTCAATTCCAGCAAATAAATACTATGAAAAAGATTCAAATAATAATTATTCATTAGCAACAGATACAGCATTTGTCGATGGTAAAACATATTACATTTTAGCTGGTATAACTTATCAAAATGCCAATGTAACAGTTGGAGATTCAATTCCAGCAAATAAGTATTATGTAATGGATTATGAATATACCGAAACAACAGATACTGTATTTAGTAATAGAAAAGTATATTATGAAAGATTAACTGATACAAAATATGTTTATACAGCTGCCAATGTAACAGTTGGAGATTCAATTTCAGCAAATAAGTATTATGAATTAAATAATGATATATATGCATTAACAACAGATACAACATTTGCCGATGGTAAAGCATATTATGTTAGATCTACATTTAATGCTAATGAATATTATCCAGCAGAAGTAAATGGAGGCGCTACCCTAAACTCAAATTATTATGAGCTTATTAACAACGAATATGTTGTAACAACAGATACAGTTGCAAGAACTGGTAAAACATATTATACAAGAGGAAAAATCGTTTACAATGAAATTGCAGAATTCAATGGTATTGATGTAGTAACAGTTACACTATTCTATAATAATAAATCAATTTCATCTAACGAAACTTACAAATTAAAGGTAAATGCCGGAGCCAAAATTACACAAGATGAAATTTTGGAAGCTTGTAATTATGATAAAGATTCAATGAAAATCTTAAGTATAACTGAATTAAATGAAGAATATAATTTCGATAATATTGTAAAAAGAAATTTATATTTTAACATTAGCGTCGAATATAATACAACAGGATTTACATATGAAGAAAATCAAGATGGTACAGTAACTGTAACAGGATTTGATGAAAATACAGCTGCTGAATTATCTGATGGATATTATTTAGTGGTAATACCATCTGAAATTGATAATAAAGAAATCGTAGCAATTAAAGAAAATGCTTTTAAAGATAATGATTCAATTAAGATTATGATTGTTGCATCAACAATTAAGACAATTGGAAAATCAGCATTTGAAAATACAACTGCATTAAAGGAATTTAGTGTTGCAGCTGGTGGCCTTGAAGAAATTAAAACTAATGCTTTCTTAAATTCTACAGTTGAGAAAATCACTATTCCTCTTGCAAATTTAACAAATGTAGAACCATATGCATTTAAATGTAGAAATTTGATTGGATTCTATCCTGTTAAAGGTGAAGAAAAGAGATTTATTTATAATTTTGATTTGATGTCAGGAACAACATACCAAGCAGGTAATGAAGAAATTGGTAAGTATTTCTTTACATCTGACTTCTGGCAAACAGCTACATCCGATGGTTCACATTTTGGAATATTAAAATATGTTGGTGATACAGTGATAAAAATGCCTACTGCTGAAGGAAGCGAAACCACAGTTGATGTTCCTGTTCATAATGCACAATTAATATCTATCGCTGCAGGAAGACAAATCCAATCATCATGTACCCCTAATATGGGTTGGACAAATAGAAAGAATGGCGGAATATATCCAAATGATGTTATTCGCTATGAAATAATGGAGGGTTCATATTATTATATGCAAGCTCCATTCTTAGGACCTGTAAAATATATTCATAAAAATGCTTTTACAGATATGACAACTTATATTAGAGGTGTATATCAAAACATACCTTCAGGTTATGGTCAATACGATCATTATCTTGATGTAGATAAGGTTCAAAATATGGATTCATCTATATTTGAAGCTGGTTGGTATAATGGTTTAACTGAAGGAACAGATTATGATACTTTAGTTGAAAAAATGAAAGAATGCTATTACTGGGATTTATGGTGTGCATAATTTAAATTGATTGAGAGCCACATTTTTGTGGCTCCTTCAAAAATATATCTTAATTAAGAGGTATGAAGATGGGAAAATTAAAATTAATTAAAAATTTAATATTATCATCTTTAATAATTTTTATATCATTATTTATTTTATCTTCTTGTACAAGTAATAATACTAATAATAATCCTGAAGATTTAATAAAGGATGCTTATGGAGATGAGACATTTAAAATATCGTTTTATCAAGATAATCTTGAAACTCCAATTGATGATATTTATTATTCTGCAAATAATATACCAAAGCTTCCTACTCCAACAAAATTGGGATATATTTTTGAAGGATGGTTTTATGATATAGATTATACAATTCCATATGAAGATAATTCATTATATCTTTATATGAAAAATGTAGTATTATATGCAAAATTTCAAGAAGAAGAATTTGTTGCCAATGGAATTTATGATATTGAATATGATTGTAGTATTGTAGAAGAAACTATAGAAAAATCAGAATTAACAGATACAATTGGTTTTAAAGATATTACAAAAGATATTATACCTAATGAAATATATATTGAAAAAAATAATAATGGTAAGTTTTTAAAATTTACATATGATTCAAAACACACTGTATCAATGTCAAGCGAAGCTCCGTATAGTGTAACAATAGATGCTTCGATGAGTTTAAAATGCAAAATTACTAATACAATAGATGCATTAAATGATCCAGTTAAAACAATATTTATTGATATATCAAAATTAAGTTTAAATGATGATATATTATTTTATGTTACTTCATTAAATTATGATAATAATTCATTATCACAATCTCAAATTAATGATACAAAAGCAACATATTTAATTAAATTTAATATAACAAAATTATTAGGTTATAGAACAGGATTTGAAAATAAAGATAATGAATTATCTAATGGTAATTATTTAGTAAAAACATTTTATAAGACGATATCAAATGAAACATCGATGATGGATTCGTTTAATTCTGTTTATGCATACTTAAATGTAAAGAATGGTCATTATAAATTAATTAAGCAATTTTATCCATATGAAGGTATGGTAGGTACTTCAAGCATTAAAAATTATTATTCTAGATTAATATCATTTGGACCTGTTAATTTATTTTATAGATTAAATAATTTTGATTATACGAATAAAGATAAGATCACTTCAAATAATTATTTAAATGAATATGATGCAAAAGAATATGGTAATTTATCAATAGAATTCGATTCGGCTACAGGCAAATTTTATTATATTTATGATTTAGGTGATAATTATAAAATGCCTATATTCCAAGAAATGTCAGTATCTGGTTATATGGAAGTCGCAAGTGCAATGGGTAGTGTTTCTGCAATAATGTATATTGATGACAGCATAGTTAAGCTATCTACAATTGATTATAATGAATTAAATTTAGATAATGGTTACGTTTTTAATGAAGCATTTGATTATTATCCTGGAAATAATCAAAATACATCAATGAATGAAGAGTTTTATTATAGTTCAATAAATTATGGAATTGCTAATTATTATTACAATACTATTTATACTGGAAATAGTGTTGATGATATTGCAGGTAGAAGATATTATAGCTATAAAATAAATGTTACACCAAATTATTTATCAAATGTAAAGGATTCTATTAATGAAATAAATACATTTAATAGAGAAATAATAGTTTATGGATATGATGGTGTATCTAATTTGTATTTTGATACAATGGCTGTTCAAAAATATAAAGGTTCTGGACTTAGAAAATGTTTTGAATATAAGAATGGAAAATCTTTTAATTTAAATGATGATATAAATATAGAAGATTTATTTAAAGAGAAAATATCCAAAAATGTTGATTTCAGTCATGTTAAGTACACTATTTATGATTACAAGAATAATAAAATTGATTATGATAATCCGTATTATGAAATAAATAAATTTAAAAATAAATGTATTATATTTTTTGAGTTTGATGGATACATTTCAACATTAATTTTAGATTTATATGAAGAACCTGAAATAATAATAGAAAATTATGATGAATCATATTCATATATGATTGGAGAGATTGCAGAAATTGCAGATGTAAAATACAATTTTATGGGTTATAAATATTCTTTTATAGATAATTTTTATATGTCTGGTGACGGAGATAAGGGTATTGATCCTGTTTGGTCTTTTTATTATGAAAAAGATAATAAAGAAGTAAATTATTTTATGAAAGAAACCTTAGGAATGGAATTGACGTCTAATGAAAGAATAATAGTATATGAATTAAGGAATATCTATAATGAAAAATACTACAAAGAATTATCATACAAGTGTTATGGCTCTCAAAGCTACTTACTATATGATAATGATGGTAATGAAATTGAAAGTGGAAAAATAAAATTATACGAAAATGATGAAAATAAAAGACAGGCAATATCTACATCAAATATTTATGCAAATTTAATATATGATATTAACGAAATAGATGAAATAAAAGATTTAAAATACTATTTAAAAATAGATTCTAAAGGATATAGCTTAGATAATGAATTAGACTTAACAAGTGTAACATATCATTCTAAAACTAAATCAGAAATATATTATGCTTCTGATTATTCAAATATAACATCATTCATTGATGATATTAAAAATAAAGCACTAGTAGATAGTTATGCTAAATTATCTTTCCATTTTAAAAATTATTCTAATGCGTATGAAGGAAAAGAAGATTCATATACCATAAGTTATGTCTATAATTTAATTATTAATGGAAAAAAAGCATTTGATATTACAAATTTAGATACATATTTTGTTGGTAAAACTTATTATTTTGTTACTCCAATACTAACTACCCCTCTTGGTGAGGCAACATCGAATATTGGCTCATATGATCTTATTTCTACAAGTACAAATAGTGCTAGTAGTTCTCATACAGGCTATCAATATGCCATAACATTTAATCAAAGTGGAAAATATTATATTAGATATACGGTAACGTTATCTACAAAATATAGCGATGATGAATTTTTTGATAGTGATACAAATATATGTTTAAAAGATGAAATTGAAGTATATGATGGTTTAGTTACAATAACATATCATACAGATAGTGAACATCCATTTAGGGATGGAACACTTGTTAAAAAGGTGGAGTACAATCCGTATGAAAATATTTTACCACTTGATGCTTCATATTATGATGTGACAACAAAATCGAAATTATTTGGTTATTATTTAAAATCAGATTTTAACCCAAGAAATGATAAATGCTATGATGTAAAAGCATTTGATTATATAAACACATTCACATCTAAAAATATTGATTTATATGCTTATTTTGATGATGGTATTCGATTAACAATTAATTATAATGAAATAAATGGTACAACATATTCGCCACTTAACGTAACTTATTATAGGAATGGTATTTCAAATTCATACAGAATTGATTTATATGAATTAAATATTAAAACTGCTCCTCAAGGCTATAAATTTGCAGGTTTAACAGGAGGCTTTTTGGGTACTGATTTAGTAATACCTGAGAAGAATAGAACTATCTATAATATATATGATTCTAGCGATATTAATTTATATGCAGTTTATAAAAAAGAATGTATTATTTCATATCAAAATAGATCGGAAATAAAAACACATACTGGAACATTTAAAGCAAATGATATAGTCTATGAAGGTGATAGATTAATACCTATTGTAACTACAGATGGTTCAGTATTTAAGGGCTATTATATTTATGGTGATGAAACTAAAACGTTACTTGATTTAGACGCATTTATAGTGACATCTGATATTAAGCTCGTTGCAGTATTTGAGGATGGTGAATAATATGAAGAAAATTATTGTATTTGTATTATTCACATTCTCTATTGTATTATTTAACATAAATATTTTTGCAAAAGATAATATATATAAAACATCATTTGAAGTGATTTTAGATAGTGAAATAGCTAAATCAATGATTAATAATAATATTTCAAATGATGTTTATATTGAGAAAAATGATGATATATCTTATTTTTATATAAAATTAAATAATAAAGAAAGCTTTAAAGATTTTAATTTATCAATAAATAATAAAAATTTAGGCTTTTATGAATATAATGATTATTATCTATATTCAATAGAAACAAACAATTTATTTTCAATTATTAATGTTAGTGCATATGTTCCAGAAATGAAAAAAGATGTAGAATTTGGCATCAAATTACTAAATAATTTAGAAAGTGCGACATTTGAAATATCATCATATCATCCTGCATTATATATTCCAAAATTGGAGTATAGCGGTAAAGATTATTATAATGTGTCACTTAACAATACATTTATATTCCCAAATATAAAAGCAACATTTGATAATAATGAAATAGGGGCAAAAATTTTCCTAAATGAAGAATTGACTAATGAATCTAAATACACATTTATAAATCAAGGAATTTATAAATTAAAATATGTATTTGAAATAGATTCATATAAAGATTCAAATAACAATAATGCGAAAATAGAAAAAACAATAACATTAAATGTCATTAAAAATGATATATATGGAGGTAGGATTTATGTAGCTGATAATGGAGCCATAATTAATGATATTAATAAAACTATATTTGAAAGTGTAGATATTATATCAGTTAATCATAAAATTGGTGATATGTATTATGAAATAATGGATAAATTAAATAATTACACTAGGTTAAGTATTGTATATGTTAATTTAATAGATAAAGATGGTAATGTAATATCAGTTGATGATGAATTAATAGTAGATATTCCACTCGAAAAATCATTTAATTATAATAAGCTAAAAGCATATTATTATTCTAATGAAGAATTGAAGGAGATATCTGGAAAGGCATCGATTGTAGGTTATAAAATTAATACTAAAAATTTAGGATATTTTGTAATAATAGAAGAGCCAACATATAATTTAAATTATTTTATTTTTATTATTATGCCTATTTCTTTCGCTGTTATATTAGAAGGCATATTCATAAGGAGAAAAAAATATGAAAAAAATATTTATTTTATTTAGCATGGTATTCTTATTAATTTTAACTTCTTGTCATAAATCTAATGTAACAAATCAATTTAAAGAAGGATTATATGAAGGTAAAAATAAAGATGTTACCTTATGTATAGATTTTAGCGTTGATTTAAATTTTAAATTAAAATTAAATGAAATCGAGAAAGAAGGAACATATAAATATATTAATGACGAGATTTTGTTGTATTATGATGGCAACATAATAATTGGAAAATATAATAAATATACATTATATATTACTTTAAATTACAATGATAATAATTATGATTTTATTCTAACTTGTTATCAAAAATATACAGGATTATATACAAAACATGTTGATGCTATGAACACGGATATTACATATAATATTGAGTTCTTTTTATACAAAGATAACACATACAAATATATATCAACGTATAGTGCCCTTGGAGTTACGGAAGAATTTGAAGAAAAAGGTTATATAAATATTGACAATAAAACCATTAAACCTAAAGGAATGAATGAAATAAAAGAAAATATATCATTTATATCAGAAGAGAGTATTGTTAAATCAATGATATTACCACTCAAAACATCTTCTAGAAGTGATGAAAGATATATTATTACATTAAATATAATATAGCTAGTGTTAGTAGGTTCAATATCTACATTTATAATTATTAAGGTTGTAAAAAAGAAAAGAAAAAATAAATTAGAAACTGAATAGAAAGAGAAAGCCTAGAG
>AUXO017529389.1_pt1 | contig 13792 bp, 10 predicted proteins | sample 768731 | NCBI WGS metagenome assembly AUXO01 (sample SAMN02715735, study PRJNA202380) | gut metagenome | biome: sheep rumen | host: Ovis aries | place: New Zealand: Palmerston North
GGTTGTAGCAGTTGTGCCAACTCAGGATTAGTCGTGGCAATCTGTTTGAAGATACTTTGAGCAGTCTGTCCCATTTCCGTACCCATGTTCGCCAATTTCGATTTCTGATCATCGCTCAGAAGCGAGATTTCCTTTTCGGTACGCATGTATGTACCCGCTGCATTGATCTTTGGAAGGAAATTAGTGAACGCGGCTTTTTTCTGGTAGTGTGCTGCCGTAATCTTTTCTCCCGAGATCAGCAACTCCTTATTATTCTGTAAAGCCAGATTTCGACAACTGTCTAAACTGAGCACTTGTGCCGACAGATAAGAGGTTGCCGATATGAATAAGATAATGATAAAACATCTTTTCATTGTTATAGATAATTTCATTTCACATACAAAATTACAACTCATTTATAATAGGTTGTCTCTTTTTTTATACAAATTTATGCCTTTTCCCGACTTTTAGAAAACAAAAACGGATAGTCTGACCGATTATCCGCTTCTGATATGTTTGAAACATTTTTACTTCATGTTGAAAGCCTGTTGACCGATCATCGTTCCATCAGCAAAGATGTATACATGATAGGTTCCGGCAGGAAGGTATTCCTCTACATCCCAGTATACGGTAACATTTTGTTCCTCACCGGTATACTCGATGTATTTCTTGATCGAGTAGGTAAGGTGTTTGTTCTCGTATGGGAAGGTAGCCGAAGCGTTCTTTGTCAGTACTTCATTGTCGGGTTTGGTCAACCTGATGTATAGGGTACGTTCACCGGTCTTTGCCGTGATGTTCTTCACGATGGTAAAGCTGATGGCAATGTTCTTCACCTTGTCTACCTTGTTTTCAGCTTTTCCTCTTTTGTTCTTCGGTGTCACTACGATGGAAGTCGCATCGAGTTGTGAAGCCAAGGTAACGCGTTCCGACAAGTCCTTCTTCTCCTGTGAGAGTGTATTAATCTGTCGCGTCGCCTCGTGATATTGCTGTTTCACCTGACGGTTCTCGGTGGTGAGGGCTTCGTTGATGCGGTTGAGTGAGTCGATTTGGACGATATAACTGCGAAGGACGGCTCTCACGGTCTTCAGTTCTTTCTTCAGACGCATGATCTCGTTGGCATCGCTGGTCTTTACCTGACGAAGCTCTTCCAGCAGGCGCTGGGTCTTCAGTTTTTCAGCCTCCAATTTCTCCCGGATGGAGTCGTTGTCGATTTGCACTTGTAATTCATCGTATTGTGTGGCAAAGGTGCTGTATTCATTTTCCATTTCTTCCTTTTCCACGTCGTAGAGTTGCTGCATCTCCTTGTTCTCTTGTTTTTGTCGGAGTGCATAATATGAAACGCCGCCAATGATGAGTAGTAGTAGGATGATGACAGCAATGAATTTCTTATTATTGTTCATGATGTTTTTTTCTTATTTGGCAACAAAAGTACAATAAATAATCCATTTATTATGGAATAAAAACTTTGTTTTTCCTAATTCCTGTTAAAGGATGGATGTAACATCGTTTCCATTGCTCAAAAAAGCCTTAAATGTGCAGATTTTCGTCTTTATGCTTTCAACAATGAAATAGTTTAACTAAATTTGCACCGCTTTGTGCGTAGGCTCTTTGTACAAGCATAACATGTATAATCAAGTAAATAAATAGTATATGAGTTTAAAAATTGTAGTTTTGGCTAAGCAAGTGCCTGATACGCGTAATGTTGGCAAGGATGCCATGAACGCTGATGGTACTGTGAACCGTGCCGCTCTTCCGGCAGTGTTCAACCCGGAAGATCTGAATGCCCTTGAGCAGGCTCTTCGTCTTAAAGATACACATCCGGGTTCAACCATCACGATGTTGACCATGGGCCCGGGACGTGCTGCAGAGATTATCCGTGAAGGCTTATACCGTGGTGCGGACAATGGTTATCTGTTGACCGACCGTGCTTTTGCAGGAGCCGACACGTTGGCTACTTCTTATGCGTTGGCTACGGCCATCCGTAAGATCGGTGATTGTGACATTATTATTGGTGGTCGTCAGGCCATTGATGGTGATACCGCTCAGGTAGGACCGCAGGTTGCTCAGAAGTTGGGCTTGACACAGATTACTTATACGGAGGAAATCCTGAATGTAGACGAGGAGAAGCGTCGCATCACTTGTCGTCGCCATATTGACGGTGGCATTGAGGTGGTAGAAGGTCCTCTGCCCATCGTCTTGACGGTCAACGGAAGTGCTGCTCCTTGTCGTCCGAGAAATGCCAAATTAGTGATGAAATACAAACGTGCATTAGGTGGTCAGGAAAAGGCTGCCATCACGAAGGACGGTGCTGAATTGCCATACGCTGACCTTTATGAGAAGCGTCCGTACCTGAACTTGGTAGAATGGACAACTGCCGATGTCAATGCAGACCTCAACCAATGTGGTCTTTCAGGCTCTCCAACGAAGGTAAAAGCCGTACAGAACATCAGCTTCCAGGCAAAAGAAAGCAAGACGCTTACTGCCAGCGATGCGGATATTGAAGGTTTGATAACAGAACTGATTGCTAACCACGAAATAGGATAAGATTATGAATAATGTATTTGTATATTGCGAGATAGAAGGCACTACCGTTGCCGATGTGAGTCTCGAGCTGTTAACGAAAGGTCGTAAGTTAGCAAATCAACTGGGATGCCAATTAGAGGCTGTCGTTGCCGGCACAGGATTGGACGGAGTTGAGAAGCAAGTGTTGAAGTACGGAGTTGACCGCCTGCATGTGTTTGATGCACCGGGACTCTTCCCTTATACCTCACTTCCTCATACCTCTATCTTGGTGAATCTCTTCAAGGAAGAGAAACCTCAGATCTGTCTGATGGGTGCTACCGTTATCGGTCGCGACCTGGGACCTCGTGTCTCTTCTTCACTGACCAGCGGACTGACAGCCGACTGCACGCAGTTGGAAATTGGTAGTCATGAGGATAAGAAGTTGGGTAAGACCTACGATAATCTATTGTATCAGATCCGTCCGGCCTTTGGTGGTAACATCATTGCTACCATCGTCAATCCTGAACATCGCCCACAGATGGCGACCGTTCGTCCGGGTGTGATGAAGATGGAGATTCTGGACGAGAACTATATGGGACAGGTCTTTCGTCATGAGGTGGCAAAGTATGTTCCTGAGACAGATTATGTAGTGAAGGTGATAGACCGTCAGGTACAAAAGTCGAAAAATAACCTGAAGGGTGCTTCCATCGTCGTAGCCGGTGGCTATGGCATGGGCTCAAAGGAAGGTTTCGACCAACTGTTTACCTTGGCAAAGGAACTGCATGCAGAGGTAGGAGCGAGCCGTGCTGCTGTTGACGCCGGCTTCTGTGAGGCAGACCGTCAGATCGGACAGACAGGTATCACCGTTCATCCGAAGATGTATATCGCTTGTGGTATCAGCGGACAAATCCAGCATATTGCGGGAATGCAGGACTCTGGTATCATCATCTCTATCAACAATGATCCGAATGCACCGATCAATGCCATCGCTGATTATGTAATCAACGGAACCGTCGAGGAGGTCATTCCAAAACTTATTAAGTACTACAAAAAGAATAGCAAATAATGGAAAACTTTTATACAGAAGTACCGGAACTCAAGTATCACTTGAATAATCCGATGATGGAGCGCATTTGTCAGCTGAAAGAGCGCGACTATAGTGATAAGGATCAGTTTGCTGATGCACCACAGGACTTGGCTGATGCCTTGGACTCATACGATAAGGTGCTCGAGATTACAGGCGAGATTACGGCCTCGGTAATTGCTCCGAATGCTGAAGGCGTGGATCAGGAAGGTCCGCACCTCCAGGACGGACGCGTGGCTTACGCTGCCGGTACCCAGCAGAATTTGGATGCCATGGTACGTGCCGGACTGAATGGTATGACCATGCCGCGTCGTTTTGGTGGCTTGAACTTCCCTATTACTCCTTATACGATGTGTGCCGAGATCGTGGCTGCTGCTGATGCCGGGTTCGGTAATATCTGGTCTTTGCAGGATTGTATCGAGACCTTGTACGAGTTTGGTAACGAAGATCAGCACTCTCGTTTCATCCCACGTATCTGTGCAGGTGAAACCATGTCGATGGACTTGACAGAGCCTGATGCAGGTTCCGACCTTCAGAGCGTGATGCTGAAAGCTTCATACGATGAGGAGAACAACTGCTGGCGTCTGAATGGGGTGAAACGTTTCATCACCAACGGTGATTCGGACATCCACTTGGTATTGGCCCGTAGTGAGGAAGGTACACGCGACGGTCGTGGCTTGTCCATGTTTATCTACGACAAACGTGATGGCGGTGTGGATGTACGCCGTATCGAAAATAAGTTGGGTATTCACGGATCTCCAACTTGTGAGCTGGTTTACAAGAACGCAAAGTGCGAGCTTTGCGGTGACCGTAAGTTAGGTTTGATCAAGTATGTCATGGCTTTGATGAACGGTGCTCGTCTGGGTATTGCGGCACAGTCGGTCGGACTATCACAGGCTGCCTACAATGAAGGTCTGGCATATGCTAAGGACCGTAAGCAGTTTGGAAAGGCAATCATCGAGTTCCCCGCCGTTTACGATATGCTTGCCTTGATGAAGGCGAAGCTGGATGCTGGTCGCTCCCTGCTGTACCAGACCTCCCGCTATGTCGATATCTACAAAGCTTTGGATGACATCGCACGCGAACGTAAGCTGACTCCGGAAGAGCGTAAGGAAGAAAAGGAATATTCGAAACTGGCTGATGCGTTCACTCCGCTTGCAAAGGGTATGAACTCGGAATATGCCAACCAGAATGCTTACGACTGTATCCAAATTCATGGTGGTTCTGGATTTATGCTGGAGTATGCTTGTCAGCGCATCTACCGGGATGCCCGCATCACCAGTATCTACGAAGGTACGACTCAGTTGCAGACGGTGGCTGCAATCCGTTATGTGACGAACGGTGCTTATCTGGCTACTCTCCGTAAGTTTGAGGAGAATGAAGTGAGCACTTCCTTACAGCCTTTGATGGCGAAGGTGAAAGCGATGACCGACCAGTTTGAGGCATGTGCTACAGCTGTTAAGGAAGCACAAGATCAGGAACTGCTCGACTTTATGGCTCGTCGTTTGTACGAGATGGCGGCAGTATGTGTGATGTCACACCTGATCATTCAGGATGCAAACCGAGCACCAGAGTTGTTTGATCGTTCTGCTCATATCTACGTAAACTATGCTGAGGCAGAAGTAGCAAAGCATGCTACATTTATCCAGCATTATGATAAGGAGGATCTAGTGAACTATCGTCACTAAATACCTGATTCTGTCAGTTATTATGAAGGGGCGCACCAAACGGTGCGCCCCTTTGTTATCTGATGACTCCGATTATTCCTTGTAAGTCAGTACCAAAATGTGTGAGAGCTTTTCCTTCTGGATGGAGAGTTGAACCGAAAGGATGAAGGATTCCAGTTTGTTTGCTCTTTCCAAGATAAAGTTTGTTAGGAATGGTACGTAGCGGGATGTCTTCTGCTTAACCTGATCCATGTCGGTTACCATGATATAAGAGGCTTCGGGTGAAAGGGAAGAGACACATTGTTGGAACAATGGGTAGTTACTCTGTTCGCTCACTTCCTCGTTGATATAAGTTGCAATGGAGTCGTGCTGTGCTGATAGAACCAGACTGTCTTCCTTGATGCTAGGCAGTTCTGTCAACTTCTCTGATAGTATTCCTATCGAATTGTTTGGATTCGAAAAGTATGTTTCTCCTGTGAGATAGAGTACGTCGCTGTTGATGTGAAGATCGTATTCGTGCCATGTTTGCTCTTCATCTAGCATGGGCATAAACGAATGGCGGGAGTATAGAGTCAGGTAGTTATGCGATTTCTTGTTTTCAAGGGCTTGCTTTAGGACTTCATCTTTGTCGATGCCATCCATGTCCAGATAGGTGTCAATCACTTGTTCAATTAGTTTTTTTTGGAAACTCATCACGAAGAAGCCGTTATCCTTGAAGGTGGCCAGGAACTGGCCGTTCAGCAGCGGGTAAATAAGAATATTCTTCTTACGGTATTTTTCTTTCTTCGGCGAAAGACGTTTGTTACTGTCGTTCTCCAGAATGTATTCAATGAACCGCTTACCCTCATTATTGGTGCGGATATACATCACCTCTCCATCCTCGTTTATCGTAGGACTGTAACTGATTTGGATTTTACTGATCAGATTGCTGATGCCATGTGTATCTTCCGTCGCTGAATCCATGATGCGATGAAAGAAGAAGTGCGATATACTAGAAGTCTGGAAGTTGTGCAACTCCTTTATAAAGTTTATCTCCTGATAATCGGCAATAAAGAAGTTCAGGTTGTCGCTTTCCATCAACGCAATACATTCTTGAGGGACCAATGAGCATAAGTCAAATTCGTGGCTCTTATCGGTATCTGTTAAACGGATAAATTCGAACGAACCTACCGCTATGCAGAATAGGAGGATCGAAACAATCACTCCGATTTTAGCAACTTCCTTTAACTTCATACCATAATTCTTAGCGTTCGTTTGCAAATATAGGTATTATTTTAAGAAAAAGAAACAATTAAAGTGCTTTTTTTAAAAAATAATAAGAATTTAGTGCTTTGTATGTTTTTTTCTTCCGAGTAAAAGTTTCTTATCTTCCTCGAAAGCTTGAAGCGTAGCTTCATCGAAAACATATTTCCAGTTATCAACCGTAGAAATTTCGACGGGTGAAGTTGATGAGGTAAAGTAATTGATGATGCACGACCGAATATCTGTCTGTGATATCGTGACGATGCGTTTTGATAGTTCTTGCATGTTGAGCCCGGCACCATCGGTCAAGATTCCGCCGCCTCCACTTCCAATATAGGAGTTGACAGCCACCAGGTACGTCTTGTCGTAATCGAAGGGTTGTCCGTTGGCGTCGGTCAGAATACTTACTTTCTCGCCCATAGGCTTGGTAAGGTCGACCTCGTACTGAATTCCGGCACCAGTGATGAGGAAGGGGCTGAAAGCACCGATGTAGTGTCGGTTTCGTGACATGATGATGCAGAGCACTTTCCCGCTCGAGCCTTCCATTTCAGTGTTCGTAAGCAAGTCATACGAACGTTCCAATGCTCCTCGTACTTCCTTGCCTGTGAGACGGAACACTTCGATAAGATTCTCATAGCGATAGAGTTTGAAGATATCCTTGATGTGGATGTCACCTGCATGAATCACTTCGTTGTAAGTCAGTGGGGCAGAGAGGGAGATATCGACATTTACATGTTTGAACTGTACGGTATGGAGGAGAGTGCCGAGAGGAGAGGGGCCGAAGAAGTAGTCGATGGTACGTATCGGTGTCTTCAGTTCTCCAATCTTTTGTGATACGAAGGCCTTTACCTGACTCTTGTAGTTGGCGTATCGTTGCGAGAATGCCAGATCTGTGGGATATTCTTTGATCGAGACCAATTGTCCGCTGACATGTTCGATATATACGCCGTCATCGTTGACGATACATGTGACGACAGCCTCGGCAACCTGGGTTGTTGCCCCACCGGCGTTCAGTGCCCAGATCTTTTTGCCATCAATCTGGTTGGTCACTTCAACGGCACAGGCCTGATGGTCGTGTCCGAAGAAGATCAGGTCGAAGCCTGGAACTTGTGAGGCGATCTCCTCGGCTGCATTTTCATTGAATCCGTTCAGACCTTCTTCTTTCAGTCCGGTATGGAACAAGCCTACCACTAAGTCGGGGTACTCGTCCTGTCGAATGAACTGAACCCATTTACGTGCCGACTCCACGATATCGTCAAAGTAAATGCCCGACCATAGCTGTTCGGGAAGCCACATCGGGATGGCGGGGGTAATCAGTCCAAGAACAGCGATCCGTATTCCATCCTTCTCGATGATCGTATAAGGCTTGGCATAAGGCTGATGGCTGTCTGTGCGGAGGATATTGGCGCCAAGGACAGGAAAACGGCAATCGTGAACCCATTTATCGTAAACTTCATGGCCGACCTCGAAATCATGGTTACCAAAGGTCGCTACATCATATTCCATAAAGTTCATGATATCGGCGGCTAGATGAACCTCATTTTTCGCAATGAAATTGGCGTAATAGGCACAAGGCTGTCCTTCGAGGATATCTCCACAGTCGAGCAGGATGCAATGATCCTCTCCCCATAGGTTGCGTTGCCGGCGAACGTATGACTCCACCTTACTCAGGCCACCATGGTAGGCACGGTCATTAATAAAGTCATAGCTTAGGAAATTGCCATGCACATCCGTGGTCTCGATAAACTTCAAGACTACCTGACGATCATTATCTGCATACCCAACTCCCATATAAACCGACGCTTCATGAATGGCAGTTCAAAGATAACACTTTTTTCTCAAAAAATGAATTATCTTTTTGTATTCTTGCAAAGAAAAAGCGTGTGGTTTAATGAATGGTTACCATAGTTGCTCCAAAACCATATTCACGGAACGATGCATCTTGGTATTTGTAAGACTTATATTTATAGTTCAGTTCCTGAATGATTGCTTTCCGAAGTACTCCGTCTCCTTTCCCATGGATGAACACAATTCGCTGACCTTTGTGTAGTTTATGCTCTTCCAATGTCTTGCGGAACACATCCAGTTGATAGTTCAGAATATCACCGTTGCTCATTCCTGCCGTCGTTTCCAGCAGTTCGTTGGCGTGCAGGTCCACTTCGATGATGTCATTATGTGTTTTCTGTGGTTGTTTCTTCGGGATTGTTTTTTCTGGTGCTTTCTTGGGTATGAGGGCTTCTTTGATGGCTTCGGCATTCAAAACCATTTGCTTCGAAGGTGCATCATCCTTCACGATATCATACAATAAAGCGGGATCTTCAAAGTAGATATTGTCGACGAAGGAATGTAGCTTGTAAAACTTCACCGTGTTGATACGCAGCTCTACTGAAATGGCTGGTTTCAGTGTGAACCCTTTTGTGTCCTTGTATGCGATGACTTGCACGGCGATATGTTCCAGTTCATTGAGATTGCTGGTGGCAAACTCTTCCAGAAAGCTCTTCGTGTTCGGCTCAATCAGTCCGTGATTGCGGATCTTCCAGCTATTGCCTTCGGCCGACATATAGGTATAATAGATAAAATAGTTACTGTCGTTCACGAGGTAAGCCTCGAAGTTGGTTGCCGTCATCATCCGCGAGTCTTCCGGAAGGAAAGCCAGTACCACGTTCAGCAGGTCGCCACCTTTGCGTTCAGCAGGTCGATAGGTGATGGGGCGTTCTTCCTCGTCTGTCTTCTGTGCTACAGGCTTTGCCCCTTTCTCTGTTGTGGAGTGAGGCATATTCGTCTTTGGATTTACCTGATAGTCTTCACTTCCTACCACTACCACTTCGTTGATGAGGGTCGGTATCTCGAATCCATCCTCATCCTCAACCAATACGATGTTTTTTCCCTTAAAACCAGTGACCTTACCGCCACCTACCTCACTTAAAAAGCGTACTTTATCTCCTACTTTCATTTTACTTCCTTTCATATTTTCGGCAAATATCGCTAAATTTGTGCATTCAACGAAATAATTCATTATGGAAGATACGAAACATATCAAAATAAGTGATTTCAATTACCCTTTACCTGACGAGCGGATTGCTAAGTTCCCACTGGCTGAACGTGATCATTCCAAACTTCTGATATACAAACATGGAACGGTAAGCGAGGATATCTTTACCTCTTTGCCTGATTATCTGGAAAGAGGTGAGATGATGGTGTTCAACAATACGAAAGTGATTCAGGCTCGCCTGCACTTCCAGAAAGAGACCGGAGCATTGATCGAGGTGTTTTGCCTAGAGCCGGCTGCACCGAACGACTACGCCTTGAACTTCCAACAAACCGGACACTGCAGTTGGCTGTGCATGATCGGCAATCTGAAGAAGTGGAAGGAAGGAACCCTTTCGAGGACCGTTGAGGCAGGAGGACGACAAGTTGTCTTTACGGCTACCCGGAAGGAGGCGTGTGGTACTAGTCACTGGGTTGATTTTACGTGGAATGATGCCGAGCTGACTTTTGCAGACCTGCTCGAGGCGGTTGGAGAACTGCCTATCCCACCTTATTTGAACCGTAAGTCGGAAGAGAGCGATAAACGGACTTACCAGACGGTGTACTCGAAGATTAAGGGCTCGGTAGCGGCCCCGACCGCTGGCTTACACTTTACCGAGCGTGTACTGAAAGCCTTAGACGAGAAAGGTGTCGACCGTGAGGAACTGACGCTGCATGTTGGAGCAGGTACGTTCAAGCCGGTAAAGAGTACCGAGATAGAGGGACATGAGATGCACACAGAGTATGTATCGGTGAAACGAAGTACCTTGGTAAAACTGCTGGCTCACCAATGCCAGGCCATTGCTGTGGGGACTACCTCTGTCCGTACGTTGGAAAGTTTGTATTATCTGGCAGAAATCGTTTGTGCAAACCCTGATGCGGAGCAGACCGACCTGCATGTCTCCCAGTGGATACCCTACGAAAAAGAACACTTGATGACCACCGAAGAGGGTATACGGGCTTTGTTGGACTACATGGACCGACATGGCTTGGAGACGTTGCATGCCAGCACGCAGATTATCATTGCTCCAGGGTATGATTATCGTATCGTCAAGAAGATGGTGACCAACTTCCATCAACCTCAAAGCACATTGCTGTTGCTTGTCTCCGCCTTTGTGCATGGCGACTGGAAGGCTATTTATGATTATGCGTTGGCACACGACTTCCGTTTCCTCAGTTATGGTGACAGCTCTTTATTGATTCCATAAAATCATATCCATGAAAAAATATCTGTTCTCTTTGCTTGGCTTGCTGATGATGGTCAACTCATCGGCCCAACTGATTTTCCCACCGGCTTTTGGTGGTGACACGATCAATATCCGTCAGGATAAGCTCACAAGGGCCTATATCACTCCGCTAAAAGTGGTATGGTCGCAACATGTAAAGGATGTCGACCTGCTCTTGAGACCGAATACTGGGCAGTCGGATATCTTCAGCTCGGGGATGTGCAAGATGGAGAATGGTCATGACGACCGTGCTAGTATAATCCTCGATTTTGGACGTGAACTGCATGGAGGACTAAAGTTGGTTATCAGCAGTTGTACGCCGCTGAAGACGCCTACGTTCCGCATCCGCTTCGGGGAATCCTTGTCAGAGACCTGTAGTGAACTGAACTCTGGTAAATCGATAGCCGAGACTGGTAGTGTGGCTGAGGTTGACCTGCAGAATAATTCCGCAACGAATGATCATGCTATCCGTGACATGGTGATGACTGTTCCATTCTATGGGCAGATAGAGCTGGGTAGCTCGGGCTTCCGTTTTGTCCGTCTCGACCTTCTCGACCCTGACATGGTGGTAAACCTGAAGGAGGCCACGGCTGTCTTCCGCTATCGTAATATCCCTTACTTGGGCTCGTTCCAATGTTCGGACGATCGGCTGAATAAGATCTGGATGACGGGGGCCTACACCGTGCATCTCAATATGCAGGAGTATATTTGGGATGGTATCAAGCGCGACCGTCTGGTCTGGCTGGGTGATATGCATCCCGAGACAAGCACGATCAGCACCGTTTTCGGTGACGAGGAGAGTTTCTATGCAAGCATGGACTTGGCTTGTCGGCAGTGGCCTCTTCCACAATGGATGAACGGGATGAGTGCTTATTCGATGTGGTACCTGATTATTCAGTACGATTGGTATCAGCACTTTGGAAACTTGGACTTCCTTCAGAGGCATGGAGATTATATCAAAGGATTGATCGACTTACTCGACACAAAGATAGCAGAGGACGGTACGGAGACCTTATCTCCGAGCCGTTTCCTCGACTGGCCATCCAGCCCGAACCAGAAAGGGGTAGAGGCCGGTTATCGGGCTTTACTATGCTGGGCTTTGCAAGATGGTAAACAGCTCTGCCAGTTGCTGGGTGATGAGGCCCGTGCAACGAAATGTGTGCAGATGGAGCAGCGCTTACGCAAGAAGGTTCTACCTCCGAATGACCTGAAACAGGCTGCTGCCCTCATGGCCATCGCAGGCCTGATGGATGCTGAGAAAGCATCACAGGACTATCTTTTGGTGGGAGGACCAAAAGGGTTCTCTACGTTTTACGGATATTATATGTTGGAGGCCTTGGCAAAGGCCGGCCATTACGAAGAAGCCATGGACATTATTTCACAATACTGGGGAGGTATGCTTGATCTGGGAGCGACCTCGTTCTGGGAGGACTTCAACCTGGATTGGACAAAAGATGTGGGGCGGATAGATGAGTTCGTTCCGAAAGGAAAGAAAGACATCCATGGTGATTTCGGAGCATATTGTTATCCGGGTTTCCGTCATAGCCTTTGTCACGGTTGGGCAAGCGGTCCGACAGCGTGGATGAGCCGACACATTCTGGGTGTAGAGATACTGGAGCCGGGATGCAAGACGGTTCGTGTCACCCCACACCTTGGTAAACTCCAATGGGCAGAAGGTACTTTTCCCACACCGAAAGGTGTTATGACGATTCGCCATGAGAAACAACCGGATGGCACCGTGAAATCTATAGTTAAAGTTCCCCAAGGGATAAAGCTAATCCCCGAGGACAAAAGATGACACCGAGATTGTCAAAGTAACTTTTGTTTTATTGTTGTTCCAACCGCTTTAGGTGGCAGAAAAGGAGCTTCCCTTTCTCATCGCGGAGGTGCATGCCGTTGCCGCGGCAATAGCGGAAGTATTTGCAGTCGGCACATTCATCTTTCTTCATCCATGAATGGTCGCGGTAAGGAAGGAACTGATGTTCCCATACATCCAAGAAATTGTCTTGATAGATGTTGCCTTGATGATAGTCGGCCCTGATACTGGGGCAGGCTGAAATGGAACCGTCGGCCAGCACAGAAGCAACGGTGACTCCGGCATGGCAACTGAAGAAGTAATCGCGAACATCGCCCTCGTAGTTGCCGAGGAATCCTTCGCATCCATAGCTTGCACGGATTTGGCCTTCCTTGCGGGTCTGCTTAATAAACTCGAATGTACCTTTGAACTCTTCGTTCGTAAGTTGCAGCATAGGGTCGTTGGCAGCCCGTCCCATCGGGAAGACGGTAAACAGTCGCCATTGTTTCAGCCCGATGCTGATGAGAAAATCGCGGATAGCCGGGAGCTCGTGGTAGTTTTTCCGGTTCACACAAGTTACTACATCAAAGGCAATCGCATTCGAGCGACAAACCATTTCAATAGCCTTTGAAGCATTCTGGAAACTATGATCGTTTCCTCGCATCCAGTTGTGTGATTCTTCCAACCCATCCAGGCTGATGGTCATGGAATGTAGCCCGGCACGGAGCAATCCTTCATATCGCTGTGGTGTCAAGGCCAAGCCGTTCGTCACCATTCCCCACGGGAACTCGCGTGCATAAATCTCTCGCCCACATGCTTCGATGTCGGGGCGCATCAGCGGTTCTCCGCCTGTAAGGATGACGAAGACTTTGTGTGGATCCATCTTTTCCTTCACCATATCCAGTACCTTCAGGAAATCTTCCTTCGGCATGTCGGGAGTGGATGTGATGTTCTTGCAGTCGCTTCCACAATGGCGACAATGAAGATTACAGCGAAGCGTACATTCCCAGAACAACTGCCGCAGAGGATGCGTCTTGATCTTGTCATTCTGTATCTTCCGTGCAATCTCTAAGGCCAGTTTGCGGCGTAACGATAGATCCATACCTCTCAATCTAGTTTATTCCCTTTTAATATCCGAATCCTTTACTTCGAAAGTAACGGGAGGGGCACCATACATTAACTTAATGTTGTCGTCAGGCCGTTCAATCCTTTTCTTTTGATTATCTTGGTCAATAGCCTTTTGTGAGGTCTTGCAAGAAAAACCTAAGAT
>AUXO010856806.1_pt1 | contig 13791 bp, 11 predicted proteins | sample 768731 | NCBI WGS metagenome assembly AUXO01 (sample SAMN02715735, study PRJNA202380) | gut metagenome | biome: sheep rumen | host: Ovis aries | place: New Zealand: Palmerston North
GAAAAGCAGCTCACCGAGATCAAGTGGGATGCGGAATCCGCAGAAAAGGGCGGATTTGAGCATTTCATGCTCAAGGAGATCCACGAGCAGCCGAAGGTCATCCGCGACACGATCAATTCGGTTGTAACAGACGGAAACGTCCACTTCGACAGCGTGAATCTGACCGATGCAGAAATGCAGTCGATCCAGCAGATCTATATTGTCGCCTGCGGTTCGGCATATCATGTCGGCGTCGATCTGCAATATGTGATTGAGAGCCTGACGTCGCTTCAGGTGCGTGTGGAGCTGGCTTCTGAATTCCGTTACAGAAAGATGACGCTGAATCAGAACAGTCTCGTCATTGTCATCAGTCAGTCCGGTGAGACTGCCGATACGCTTGCAGCACTGCGTGAAGCCAAGGAGCAGGGCATCAAGACCCTCGGTATTGTGAATGTGGTCGGCTCGTCGATCGCCCGTGAAGCAGACAATGTCTTCTATACGCTGGCAGGACCGGAAATCTCCGTTGCAACCACCAAGGCGTACAGCACACAGCTCGTCGCAGGCTACCTGCTCGCACTGCAATTCGCAAAAGCGCGCAATGAGATCACAGATGAACGATATGCGGAGCTGCTTGAGAATATCTATTCGATTCCGGAAAAGGTCGAGCGGATCCTTGAGGATAAGGAGCGCCTGCAGTGGTACTCCGCAAAGCTCATCAATGTCGGCGATGCCTTCTTCATCGGACGCGGTATTGACTATGCGATCGGTCTGGAGGGCAGCCTGAAGCTCAAGGAGATCAGCTATATCCACTCCGAAGCCTATGCAGCCGGTGAGCTGAAGCACGGTCCGATCAGCCTGATCGAGGACGGCACCATTGTCATCAGCGTCGTGACACAGACCGGTCTGATCGAGAAGACGATCAGCAATATGGTCGAGGTCAAGAGCCGCGGTGCGAAGGTCATGGCAGTAACGACCGCAGGGAATTATTATCTCGAAGATACCGCGGAGTTTGTGTGCTATGTTCCGCGCATCGACCCGCTGTTCTCCGGAAGCCTTTCGGTCATTCCGCTGCAGCTGCTGAGCTATTATGTTTCGATCGGCAAGGGCTTCGATGTCGATAAGCCGCGCAACCTTGCAAAGTCGGTTACCGTTGAGTAAGCGGGAACCTGCTTTCAGAAACGAAAAATACCGGAGCAGAATGCGTTCTGCTCCGGTATTTTAATGCTCCGGCGTGCAAGTACCCTTTCAAACGAAAACAGAGATGATAAAAAGAACCAGCCTTCCGTTTTGAAGGCTGGCTTTTTATCTGGATATGATGAAACCGGAATCAATGATTGAAGGTCGTGCGCTTATGCATCCTGCGTCTCTGCGGTTTTCTTTTTCGATTTTGATTTCATTTCACCCAGAATACTGAATATAAGATTTTTGATCGCGCTGAATTTGAACAGGATCGCCAGAACAATGGCGGCAATCATCGAATATCTTACAATGGAATTCAGATAGATGAAATTCATGAGAATGGCAATACAGACAACTGCCGCTGATGTGATTAAGAACAGTTTTTTGTTTATGATCTCGCTGCTGATCTGGTTTTTCCTGCACAGATACATAGCAAAGAAGAAATGCATGCCGCAGTAGATGATATAGCAGGTAAGCGTTGTATACGAGGCGGCGATATAGCCAAACAGCGGAATAAAGACAAAATTCAGACCAATATTGGTGAGGGCAGCAATGACAGAGCCGATCATCACATACTGATTCTTTTCATAGTAAAACTCAAAATTCGCGAAAATATTATACATGAAGGTGAAGAACACACTTGCTGCAACAGTCGGGATCACATAACGTGCATCCCAGTATTCCGCAGGTGCGATGATCCTTAGCAATTCCGGACCGAAGAACATCAGAATCGTAACAAATGATGCCATCATCAGCATAATCGCTGTTGAGATTCGACGGATATCCCGAACCCCGTTTTTCGCAAATTTCTGATAAAACCAAGGTGTATAGGATCCGTTGATCGCATTGGTCAGGATGTTCATGAGCAATCCGATATTATATGCGACACTGTATTTGGCAACGGAAGACTGATCAATCAGTTTTCCGATCATGATTCGGTCACTTTGATTGAGAATCTGTCCGGAAAGATAATGCGGGATCAGCGGGAGATTAAACAAGAGTGCGTATTTCCAGTATTTTTTATCGAAAAATGCTTTTCCGCGAATAAATTGCATGATTGCAATGATACTGCAGAAACAGACCTCGACGATTACGACAGAGGAGATACGGGCTAATGTCTTGTCTTCTGAGAAATGCACCAGAATGATGCCCAGCAGCGGGTTCAGAACGGATTTTGCGATGGTCACAGCAACGATCTGATGGTATTTGAACTCATAGCGGTGATGTGCCGACCAGAATTGCAATGCCGGTGTGACCAGAAGCTCTGCAAAGAGCATCAGTACCATCGGCGTTTTTAGCTCAAGAAAACGGTTTGCCGGTTCCCGTATGCATAAATACAGAATAAAGACAAAGGAGGTGAGAACGACGATCAGACCCTGAATGGAAGAAATAAACCGCGGGCGGTCATCCTTGAAGCGCATCATGGCGTTATTGAATACGCCATAATAAAGGCTCAGCGACGTGAAGACCAGCAGAACATTATACCATGATACGTAAGTACTGAAATAACCATACTGTTCCGAAGTCATCATGCGGGTGAAGATCGGAACGGTGATCAGGGAAATGCCCTTTTGAAGAATGTTACAGACTACAAACCACAGGGAGGCTTTTACTTGAACGGAAAGATTTTTATAGGAGTTGAGTGCCTTTTTTATAAAATGCATGATCCCGCTCAGCCTTTCCCTTTCAGTTTTTTCTTTAAGCGCTGAAGCTTCACGTTTTCGTGATAGAACAGTTTAACGCGTTCCTTGAAAGAGGCGTTTCCAATGCCGCCGTGCTTTTTGCAAAGGACATTTTCAATGGCATGGAAGATCGGGTCATACACATGAGTATCTTTATCTGCAAGAAGGTTTTCGACCGTTTCGCCGAGACCTTCCTCCAGGCTGATGCTGGTCTTGAATTCCGGTACAGCGTCTGTCAGCTTGCTGTTGTCAAAGCGGTGAGAGCGAGCCTTGTCAAACAGCAGTTCTTCTCTCAGCGATGCAATTTCCTCTGCAATGATCTCCGTTTTGACATTGACGGTCTTTGCCTTCTTGCCTACATGTTCCTCGACGATACGGACGACATCGTTCCAGGTGTAGGTTCGGTCACCGACAATATTGAAGTCTTCACCGTAAGCTTTCGGATTCTGGAACAAGCCGGTTATACCGACTGCAAAATCCCGTGTATGTGTCAGGGTGACCTGTTGATTTCCGTCATCACAAATCAGGATCGGGAGACCTTCTTTTACACGGTAAACAAGATTCCAGCAGGATTTCTTGGAAATGATCGGGAACGGAATCCGCTTAATGCCGTAAGTGACATACGGGCGAACAACGGTATACTCAAAGGGCAGGTCATTCTTCCGGAGATACTCCTCACACTGTGCTTTTTTCAGGGCATATTTCCAGCCGGGATTGCCGATCTTGCTTTTCTCGCTGATGACTGCATCCTGCGGGGGGAATACCGTAGCAGACGAGATGAAGACAAACTGCTTTGTCTTTCCGGAGAAAACTGCGATCCGTTTTTTCAGCGTTTCTACGTCAAATGTCAGATAATCGACGACAACATCGAAGCTGTAATCCGCGACCGCATTTTTAGCGTTTTCCACATCATTTATATTTCCGATGATGTAATGCAGATTTTCGGCGGATGCGGTATTATGATGTCCTCTGTTAAACAGATAAACATCATATCCTCTTTGAATGCAGAGGTCTGTTGTGTCACGGCTCAAAGTGCCTGTTCCGCCAATCAATAATACTTTCAATTCAAGAACTCCCTTACTTTTTAATTTTCAGGATTTTTTTGATTCGCCGCTTGATTTTGATACTGATCTTTTCTGCGGTGTATTTTTTTATCAGTTTGCTGAACGGAATCTGATTTCCAAGCTCTTTCAGAAACATCTCACTTTGGGGGTTGATTTTAACAGAGCCGGCAAAGCATACATTTCCGGCTGCAATTTCATCGGGATTCCGTTCTATGATGAACAGTTTATGATGAATGCTTTCAAGCAGTTTCTTTCCGGAGTCGCTGTTGACGATGACCAGGGATGTGCCTTTGTCATCATCGTACTTTTCGTCGATGCCCCAGAAATCACCGACGGTAATATCACCGAAGCGTTCTGTGCCCTTAAAAATACAGTCACCGCATGAAGGGCGGATATACAGGTTCCCGCGGAGGTAACCAAGCATGAAGGTGTTTTTTTCGCCGCGTTGAACAATATGGCTTTGATCTGCGAAATCGATTCGTGTACATTTAGGCGATTTTTTCCATCCGTCAGCTTTATATTTAAACCAGACTCTGGTAGCTTTGGAATTCTGAAGATCTTCCAGTTCTTTCAGCCACTCCCGATATGCTTTCGGAGAATTAACGCCGCGGCAGATAAAATCAATGATGAACAGATTTTCCGGGCGCTTTCCGAGGAAGCTGATCAGTCCGGCTGCCTGACAGGGCGCACCGCAGAATAAGACCGGGCGTGTACGCAGTGTTTCTTTGATTTCGCGGAATACCTCGCCGATGCTGCTTTGTGCATACTTTGACTGTCTGAGTTTTGCGATTCCTTCAGATGCAATGACAAGCGAATGGCGAATCATATTATCTGAGTCATACTCCGCACCGCAGACTGCTCCGCCGTCTGCAATGAACTGATAAGCCAATTCTGAAAACACACCGCCGGAAGTGCTTTTTTCACGGAGCTCCGGATTCAGACTCCATGCAGCATATACGCTTTGAATCGTATATTCACTTTTCATATGATTCCGGATGGGACATACCTTTACGCACAATTCGCAGTTGATACATTTTGACTGGTCTACCTTTGGATAACGAAATCCGCATTCGTCCTCTGCCAGCTCGATGCACTGCTTGGGACATTTATTGACACAGGCTGCACAGCCTGAACATTCACTTTTCCCGGAAAGCGATATCGGCAAGATCACTCACTCCATTCGACATAGTCATTGATAATGCGGGCAGGGACACCTGCAACAACTGCGTGTGCAGGGACATCTTTTGTGACAACGGAGCCTGCTGCGATCACAGCACCTTCTCCGACTCGGACACCGTTCAGAATCATGACTCTGGAACCGATCCAGACATGGTCTTCGATCACGATCGGGTTTGTCTTCTTTTCGCCGTTGAGGTAGTGCGCATCAGAATCCATTACTGTCAGGTCATGGGAGAGGGCACAGCCGTTTCCTATGCTGATCGACTGATGGCAGCGGATTTTACAGTCAGAATTGATGAAAGTGTCACCGATTGTCAATTTTGCGCCCTTGAAAATGATGATATCTCCGCCGTAAAAGACAGAAGACTTCCCGCATTCGAGGGTACCGCCTTCATCAATCCGGACAATCGTGGAACGGCCGTTCATACACTTTGCGTTTCCGTTGAGGGACAGCTGTGACCGGATCGCAATGCAGCTGTTTTTGCCCAACAGCAGTTTGCAGTTCCGGTCTGCACTGAGCGAACCGTTCCCGTGAAAGTGTTTTTTATGGATCAAACGCAGCATGCGTCCGTGAAACTGACAGTATTTTTTATACCATTTTCCTTTTAACAAGGTATCACTTCCTTTATTTTCCGGAGTATCTTCTCCCTGTAATTCATATTGTTTCCAAGGGCGATTCCCCAGACAATGGCAACGCACAGGATGAATCGGGATTCGTCGAAAAAGTATCCAATCAGAGAAAGGACAAGGATTTCAACGAGCGTATAGGTGATGGCGGCTGCATCGGGATTCCTGCTTTTGATCAGTTTCAATGCCTGGACGCAGAGCCAGAGAACGACTATGATCAGCACGGTCACGCCGACCAGACCGAAATCATACAGGGTTTCCAGATAGCTGTCGTGTGCATAAATATTGTGACCGAGCGGCTTGACCTCAAACGGAACCGCGTGAAATCCGTGACCGAAGATTTTTTTGAACAATCCGGATCTGCGGTAAAACAGAAGAACCTTTGCCCACGCCTCAAATCTGCCGGAGCCTTCGTCCTCCTGCATATTCAGCAGTCTGTCAAGGATCTCAAGCTGCATCTGTACCATAATGTAATAAACGATTATGGCAACAGCAACACCCAGAACAATAAATTTTGCGTACTTTTTCAGTTTCTCCCTAAAGTTGCCGCGGCGTGTCTGATTGATGATATAATAGCCGCACAGACCGGTAGCCAGAATGACGAAGCCGCCTCTTTTGGTTGAGGCAAGAATCATTGCTGAGAACCATACCGCAAAAATCAGCTTTTCCTTTTTTGACCCGAGCAGCAGGATAAGTCCCATGAAGGAAAGCAGGAAATAGACCGGACCGACATTGCCGCCGTTTTCACCGTGGTTGGTGCTGTTCAGATGAATCCGGATGTTAGTAATCAGCAGCAAAGTACAAAGCGGAATTATGGTCAGCATGATCGGATGCAGTTGTTTCCGGATGACCTCCCGCTCTGTATACATTGCATAGAGTTCAAATGTCACGAATGTCAGCGGCCAGACAGCACCGTCAATTACAAAACCGACAATGCCGTAACGGTTTGTGAGCATCGTTATTACGAACTCATATATGATAAATGCGAAGGCTACGACAGAGATGACGGTGAATCGTCTTTTCGCATACATATGAACCAGAAGATAAGCAAGTTCACAAGCAAAAGCGCCGAGCAGTGAGAACTTGGAACATAATTTCAGAATTCCGCTCTTATCATGTGACCACAGCAGAATATTAAACATTGAAAAAGATAGGATGAGGAGAAAGATCACACTGATCAAATAATATCCGACTCCTCGATTCACCCGGAAATGAAATGTTGATTTGATCTTCATGTTTCGCCTTTCAGGTGTGTTTTGAGAAATCCGATTCCGCGATCCATAAGTTTGCTGCGAACGAAAACGGTTTCGGCGGAGGGCGGATTCTGAAGTAAGGAAGGATCAATGTGGCTGGAATTGAGGCGTTGATTCTCCTTAAAGTACCCCAGCAGCGTTTCCAGTCTTGAACTCATATCGTTGTTTGCCTCGTTCGCGACGCGTTTGCATACCTGAAACGGCTTCCTGAAGATGAGAGAAAAAACAGTACCGTGGAAGGAATCCGTAACGAACGCGCTGCAATGATCTATCAGCCAGAGAAATTCATCCGGTCCGCAGCAGAAGTAGGAGAGATCTTCTTTGGTTCTGCAATACTGTTGCGAATGATTCATACTGATGATATCAAGGTTTTGTTTTTTTGCGTATTCATCAATCTCTTGCCAGATGGTATCACTGATTTCGCCGAGAAAATAGGTGAGCAGGTACTTGTTTTTTTGCTTTTTCGGGGCGTGTTCATGACTTCTCCATACCTCATCGGAGAGCAGAAGCGTCGGATCCGGAACGACCTGACTGTCAACTCCGAACTGTTCACAGATCTTCTGACCGGCATCTTCGCGAACGCTGATGCTTTGAAAGGATTTGATTTGTTCTGCAACAAATTCCCGGTATTCCGGCTCGATCTCGCTGGTACCGAAGCTTGCTGCATAGGCAATCTTCGGTACATCCTTTGTAAAGGCACCAAAGAAGAGGTCACGTTCATTGCGGACAAAATCAAATTTCAGATTCCAGATCTGATCGCTGCCAAATAAAAAACAGTCATAGCCTAAAACTTTTTGTGCAGGAAATTGTCCGGCGCAGGTTCGGAACGGACTGTATGAAATATGGGACTCCCGGAACCGGACAAAAGCCTTGGTTCGCCTGACGGTGTAAAACTGATGATGCTTTCCTTTGGCGGTTCTCAGCGCAGCGCCGAGATACAGGCGGCTGATGCTTCGGAAGGAATGCGCGGTATTGGAGGCGGTGCAGTTGATCGTTTCGGAGATGAATCCCAGTTGACTGAGTGTGTACTGGAGCGCAAAGTTTTGCAGCACATTTCCGTAATTGTTCCCGCGAACAATTGTGATAATCCCGATCTTTTCCATAAAATCACTATGACCTCCATCCGTATATTTCTGTTGCAGAATTCTCAATGGATTCTGCGTTTCACAGCGAGCATTCTGAAGTACAGTTTCGTTTTATAGAGAAGAATCCGCAGCTTTTTTTTCAGCGGTGCATTTGCCGCGTTTGCCTGACTGCGGATCACGTTCCATGGCGGTTGTGTATATAATCTGCGGGTAATCTCCCGCTTTTCCTTTGCAGATAAATCGCAGCTTTTGTGTCCGATAAAACCGGAATAGATCCGGTCAAGCTCCTCCATGCTTTTTTCTGCCAAAGCACAGACTTCCGCCGGATTCTTCATATCAAGCTGTTCTTGGACAGCTTCCAGACCTGCCTGGGATTCTTCGATGATTCTGGGATTGTATCGTTTGGTAGAGGAATTGAGATTGTTGATCCGATATAAATACCATGGCTTTTTGACGATACACGCCCTGCTGATCTGATTGAGAAGCTGTAAATTCCAAACAATATCCTCACAGATCGCAAGACCTGCCGGAAATGGTGTCGAAACAGCCAGTTCCCGTTTGATCAGTCTGGTCCAGGGACCGCGTCCGATATAGATTGTGCCGTTCTCAAAGTGCATCCTTTCGCCGACCATGCGCGGTCTGAATGCTTGAATGGACTTTCCTTCAAGGACGATGACTGCGTCCTCGCTGAGGGCTTTTTTCTCATCCGATGGCTGAAAGCGGTGAAGATGCATATTGCAGCCATAAACAAGTTCGGCATGTTCTTTTTCGGCAACCGTCAATGCCTGCTCAAAAAACTCAGGCAACAGGACGTCATCCGAGTCCACAAAAACCACATAGTCTCCCTGCACCTGCTGCAATCCGTAATTTCGCGCAACGGATACACCGTTGTTTTCCCGAAGGCAGACATGAATCCGTTCGTCAGAGAAAACACTATCATGATACACATTCCGGTACGAAGCGCTGCTGCCGTCATCGACGATCCAGACTTCAAAATCACGGAATGTTTGTGTCAGAATGCTGTTCACACATTCGATCAACAGTTCTTTTTGCGTTTGGTAGCAGGGCATGATCACACTAATTTTAGGCATACGATCCTCTAAGCTTTCAGTAGTTTCAGCAGGGATATGTTCGGCTGCTCAAAGCCCTGGTCTCTGCTGCATCAGCAGGCGGTCTCCGATCAGCCGGACACTGTATTTGAAATGGATGAGTACAAAACGATACAGCCGCAGTCTGACTTATTTATTATCTGCCTGTATACAATCGGTGAAAATCGTGCGCAGTCTTCCTGCGACGCGGTCTGCTGTAAAGATGGCAGATGCGGTCTCCGAGATCTGTTTTCTGTTGTATGCGCTTCTATTTTGATAGATCTGCCGCATTGCTTCCGCAAGACTGTCCACATTATCGCCTTCAAACAGGAGACCGTTCTGCGGGGAGAAATACTGATCGACCGGACCGCCCTGTACACCGATACAGGGTAAACCTGTAACCCATGCCTCGATAAACGGAACCCCGAAGGTTTCAAGAATACTTGCAGATACATAGCAGTCGGCGCCTGTATAGAGTTTTGCGACATCTTCACGTTTCTGGAAGCCGAGCATTTTCGCCTGATCTCCGATCCGGAGCGTTTTGATCAATGCATCGAGTTCCTTTCGCTGATTGCCGTCTCCGACTATTTCCAGCCGGACAGAACGCTCGCCCTGAAACGCCTTTGCGAAGGCTTTGATTACGACCGGAAAGCGCTTGAGTTCGACAAGCCGTCCGACTGCAATGAACGTAAAGGCATCTGCGTCGGTTTTCTTCGCGGGGGCATAGTGAAAATCGGCAGAAACCATATTGGGCACGACATCAATATGCTTTTCACTCTTTGTCAGTGCAAGTACGCTGTCACGCAGTAAGCCGCTGACACAAATAAAAGCATCGGAATTGGCAACACAGTATTTCAGGAGCGCAATCCGCCAAGCGGGCAGCTCCTGTTTCTGCACTTTTGACCAGTGCTCGGTTATTACGAGCTTGCAGCCAAGCGTGCGGATATAGTCCACAATCGAATGATTCAATGTGAGCAGCGGAAAATGCACATGAATCACATCCGGCACACCCTGTTCATCAATGATCTGTTTCAGAAGCTTTTTCATTTCTTTTGCCCGGATCAGATCAAAAAGTTTATGGGGGAGTCCGCGGATCGGGAGCTGCCTGCCGTATACTTCAACGCCCTGCACAGTTTTTCGGATCTTCTTCAGACTCCGGACCACTTTTATGGAGCGATTGTCAGAAATTGCATAGATGACTTTATCGCCGTCATGGGCGGCAAGTGCAGCTGCCTGCTCAAATTCAAAAATACCGATCATGCCGGTCCGCTTTTCCGGGAATGCTCTTCCGATTGTCAGAATATACATCTCATGCCCTCTCTTTCAGATTGTCAAAAATGGCACGATAGGTAGATTCCAGTGTGTATTCAGCCTTCCATTCAAACCGGCTGCAGAATGCACGGCAGCAGAGTGCCGAATTCTGCCACTCGCCCGTTCCTTCCATGAGCGGTGCGGGTGCAGTGCAGCCAACGGTTTTTCCGACCGCCACAGCGGTCTCCGCGATTTCCAGCAGAGTATAGGCAGCGTCATTTCCAAGATTGTAAACCGGCGCCCAGTCGCCCGAATCCATTGCGATTTTCAGGATGCCTGATGCAGCATCTCTGACATCTAAGAAACCGAACAGCTGATTTCCGCCGGAAAGTGTGATCTGTTCAGCATGGATGACTTTCATGGCGAATTTATTGGTAATTCGCTGATTGAATCCGGCGCCGATCAGACTTGCCATGCGCAGATTGGTATGGCGGATATGTTTGCAGACTGTATTGACGAACAGTTCCGACCAGTACTTGCCGACCGCGTATTTCGATTCCAGAATGACTGCCGCCTGTTCGTCAGCAGGTTTTTCCCGGACCTGACTGTAAACGCTCTGGGAGGAGATATTGATGACCGCACCGACGTGATCGGCAGCAGCCTTTTCAATGACTTTCTGGATAAAGACGAGTCCGCCTGCAAAGCTTTCATCAGAGACATTTCTCGGAAATGCGCAGTTAATCAGTACATCAATACCGGAGTAATCAAATGAGCCGGCTTCGCTGTTGTCCAGCGTAATAATATGATCCGAATGGATATAGGTCTCCCGCTCACGCTCAAAGTCAAAGGTGAACGCATAAACTGTCACGTCAGCCTTTTCAGAGAGCTGTCTGAGAAGTTCCGTTCCGAGAAATCCACCTGCCCCTGTGATTGCGATCTTCATAGCTGATTCTCCATTCCTTTATACTTCGCCGTATAATCTGTCAGGATCAAACACCTCGATCATTGACTGACCGCTGCTGTTTGTGACCCGGACCGTGTTATTGATGACAGCGATGCTGTTCGCCAATGTATCCCGGTCATTGCAGAGCATGACAAACCGGATCATGAGCTGGCGAAGTGTATCCGTATCAGGAACTTCTCTGCCTTCCGGATATCTGTTTTCATAGTTCAGGATGCCGAGCGCCGGCTGATCCAGCTGATCCAGTCCGGTGATTCTGCCGACGGTGCCGTGATGACCGGCAAACGAGACAATTCCTCCGCACTTTCCCTGAAGCAGCGGCTGCTCGATCGCTACGTTGTAGTCTGAACCGTTCAGAAGCGCATGATCGACGAGAATCCGGATAAAGGTATCGCCAGTAATTTCTTTCAGCAGGCGGAACGGAGCTTCTCCTGCTGAACGCAAGCCTGCTTCAAAAATCCGATATACCCCTGTTTCCGGATTATGGATTCCCTGTACAAACAAGATCGCGTCCTGAACACCGATTTGCTCGCACATCCGTACAACAGAGGCGTTAATTTTATCAATATAATCCGCAGCAAAAACAGAGGGATAAATGCGGGCAATCGGAATCGTGGTTACATCGCCCGCATGCAGCGCAACCGGATACCGGTTATCAATACAAGCCAGTGCAGCTTTTCCGCCGCTGATGGTATAGTGCGCTGTGAACTCATTGCCGCTGATAAATTCCTCAATGATAATATTCCCTTTTGAGGACTGGCTTCTTGCGTCCTGTACATGCGTTCGCAGCTCAGCCTCAGTGTGACAGATAAAAACACCGGCTGAAGCCGCGGCATCGACGGGCTTCAGAACCAGCGGATACTGAAATGTCTGCCACAGCCGTTCCGGGATTTCGGTTCCGGTAAAATAGGTTTTGGGGCAGGGGACTCCGGTCTTTTCGCACAGCCCGCGAAAGAGATCCTTGCTTTCGACCAGATCCCACTGTTCCCTGCTGCAGTAAAAAGGCAGACCGTTCATGCGGCACAGCTCCATTGCCTTCAGCAAATTAAATTCACTGATTCCGGAGAGTACCCCGTCGATCGCCTGTTCCTTGATCAGATTGTTCAGCGCAGTCAGATCAGCGGTACTGACCAGTACATCCTGATCTGCATATCGTTTTGCTTCCGAGCGCTCCTTCGGGTAATAATCTGCAACGATTACGAAGGCACCGTTTTCTTTGGCATACTTCACGATATCAGTTGCTCCGACATTTGAGCCTAATACGAGCAGCTTTTTTCCATCATATTTCCCCATCAGGATTCCTCACTCTATCTTTGCAGTTTTATACGGTCAATCAAACATCTGATCGACGATCTCCTGCGGAACGCCGTCCAGATTGATTGCGGTTCCGGATTCATCATACCCGAAAAATGTGCCGCGCCCCTTTACATTTGCGCGTGCCTTTGCACTTTTGGAATCCAGTGCAAACCGGACAAGATTCCAGACCATTTTGCAGTCAGTCAAAAAGCTGACGTGTTCGACATACCAGACATCATTGTCAAACTGATCCTGCCATGTCCAGACGTGGTCGAGCTTTTTCCGCGGCGGGCATTCAAGTCCCGGTCTGACATCCAGCCGGTGTCTGTGAAAGCTGTGATACCGGTGGAGATATTCCGGCACCAGCGGACGCGGACCGATCAGACTCATATCGCCCTTCAGAATGCTCCAGAAGTTCAGCAGTTCATCCAGAGAGGTCTTACGCAGAAATCTGCCGCACTTTGTGACACGCTGTGCAGCAGGGAGCAATTCTCCGCGTTCGTCCTTTTCGTTGGTCATATTGCGGAATTTAATGATATAAAACGGTTTTTCGTTTTTTCCGGTTCGTTCCTGTTTGAAGAAGATCGGTCTGCCGAGTGTGATCGCCGTAATGATAAAGATCACAAGGTTGACCGGAAGTGCAATGATCAGAACAACAGCGGAGATGACAATATCCAGAAATCTCTTTACGAATCTGGAATAGAAATTGCGTGCCGGTTTGACTTCGCGGCAATTCTGATTGATTGCCGGCAATCTTGTCTCTGCAAGATAATCGGCAACCTGCCAGCGCTGTGCTTTTGTTAAATCAGATTTGTTCATAAAACATCCTTCTGCCGGACTGACCGATTTGCAGTCTCTCAAATCAATAATTCTTTTCCCCGGTTTATACAGTTTGGGGGAGAACCTGATAGTCGGATCCGCATGCCGTCAGATCTTCTTCCAGCACCGTAATAATATGATCCCGAATTTCAGACATGATCCGGTCTCTGAACGACCGGTCCGTGAATTCCATAATCAGAATACCGAGAGCCTTTGAAGCATTGTCAAAATACTCCACCGGATCTCCTGTTTTGCTGTACATGTGGATCTCTTTGATATACGGTCTCAGGACATTGGAACAGCGGATTTCAGCCAGAGTTCCTGCCCG
>AUXO017157079.1_pt1 | contig 13789 bp, 11 predicted proteins | sample 768731 | NCBI WGS metagenome assembly AUXO01 (sample SAMN02715735, study PRJNA202380) | gut metagenome | biome: sheep rumen | host: Ovis aries | place: New Zealand: Palmerston North
TAATGTTTCCATCGACATCAAATGTTACTGTATAATCAATTAATTGTTCATTAAATAATGCGTTAATAACAACATTATTTTCTACATTAGTAATATTATTATCCCATTTATTAAATGTATATTCGTATTTTAAATCTTCACTCTTATAGCTTTCTGGATTATTAGGATAAACTACTTCATCATTATAATGGTATGTTTTTGATGATAATACATTTCCATTAGAAATAAATTTAACAGTATAATCTTTATAAATATTATTAAATACAGCTTCAAATGTATGATTACCATTTACATTTTCAACTAAATTATCCCAGCAAGCAAATTCATATGTATATGTATTATCTTCTAATTTCGTTGGATTTAAAGGAAGAATGATTTGATCACCATAATGATAATCATTCTTAATATCATATACATTTCCTTCTACTACAAATGTAACTGTATAGTTAATATAATTTTCATCAAATAAAGCATTGAATACTAAATCATTATCAACAATACTTGTTTCATTGTCCCAACCAGTAAATACATAACTATATGTATTGTTTGATTTTTTAGTAGGATTTTCAGGTAATACAATTACATCACCTTTTCTATTTGTTTCTGTTTTAAATACTACACCATCAACTAAATATGTAACTGTATAATCACGTTTTTCATAGAAAGCATATATTGATAAATCAGAATATTTCATTGTTTCTTGTTCTAATAAAACATTATCTGTTTCACTAGTTGACCAATTAGTAAAAATAGCATTAATGTTATTATTTAAACAATATAAATTAGCTTTATCAATATATGAAGATAAAACATTAGCAAGACTATTTTTATAACCAACCTTGACTGTTTCGGCTTCAAGTCCTTCTTGATTATAATTAATAGTAATTGAACATTCTGCGTCACACCATAAAGCAGTCATTTTAATCTTAGTTGTATTCTTATCAATCATGTATAAAAGCCATGTATTAAATTTATAATTAGCATCATAAATCACTATTTCATCGTCTTGACCCCAAGCAGAGAAATAAGAATCAAAACCATTGCTTTGGTTATATACATACCAGCTATCAAAATCATATCCTTCTTTATAAGGAACTTCTCTTGGAACCATGTAATTTTCGCTCTTTTTATGATATGTAATTGATGTTGGTAATCCTTCGCATTTGCCTCCATCAAGATCATATTCAATTTCAATTTCTTTTGTATCAAATTCTACATCAAATACGATATCACAAGCAGGCATTACATAAGAATAAACATCACCATTCTTAATTACTTCTACTTCTTTATTTGTGCCGGCCTCATAAATCTTTAAAGATTTAATATCAGTTAATGCAAGAATACTACCTAATTCAAAGCTTATATTAGCATATGGTGTACTATCTTTCTTATCAGCGTCTTCATAAACATTTACAAAGAAACTATCTTCCATATCTAAACCAAGATTTTTATATGTGTATAAGCCTTCTCTTTCAATACGAGGGTCTACACTAATAATAGGTGATGAATAATCACTAGGAATAGTGAATGTGTTTTCTCCTTGTTCAAAATGACCATATTGTCCGTCGAAATAATACATTACATCTTTATAAACAGCTTTATATTCATCCGCAATTGTCATTGTAACAGTTACAGAATCACCGGCTTTTACAGCCCATTTGTCAGATGTAAAAGTTAAACCTGGTGCTGTGTCATAATGACTATTATTTGATAAATTATACATGTTTCCTACTTCAAAAACATGTGAATCGTTTTTATTAAAATGAGCTGATACATTAATAACTACATCGTAATCACAATATGGAATAGAAAGTGTTGTCGTTCCTTCTTCGGCATCATATGTATCTAATGTATATGTATAATCATCTTCTTCATATGATATTTCAACACTTAAGCTATCATAAAAGCCTTTAGCTTCATCAGTTAATGATAATGTAAACTCAACTTCATCGCCTTTGGCTTTAACTTTTTCTTTATTAATAGAAACTTCGATACCATTAGTAAATTTATGATCCCAGTTTGCTTCATTTGTCCATGAATAAAGATTTAGGCTGATGTTATTGTATTTAACTAAAATTGGAGTTGTATTAAAAACGGCATTGATTACTAAATCACTTGTACCACCAACTGTTTGATTACTATCCCATCCAGCAAATGTATATTCATATTCATCATCAGCTTGCTTATATATATTTGAAGATGGATATGTAATAGGTTGCTCTTCATAATAATATTGCTTAGAAATTTCTTGATCACCATTTAAGAATGTAACAAGATGTCTTTCTGCAATTTCATCAATTGATACTTCGATATAAGTTTTTTCGGTAACATAGGCAACACTTGGTTCTAATTCAATAGTACCAATTCCTTGTTTAATATATCCTGATGTTAATAATGTTCCTTTAGTATCGGAAGTATAATCATATAAATTATAAGATATTGTCTTATATTCATATTTAGCTTGACTAATCATACTTACAGTGAATTCATATGTTACCTTTTCCGAATCATATGATTTGACAGAAGCAGTATTTGGAAACGGCTTAATACCAGGCTTAGAATTATATTCAGATAAACCAGTATTATTAGAAACCATAATACCAGCGAATTCTATATCACGGTATGTTGCTGTATCAGGTGCGTTTCTACGACCTATTTTTTTACTATAAGTCATACTAAGATTAGCATCTTCTTCATTAGATTCAACAATATTTGAATCGTTAATTATATTTGTTGTTTGTGAATAAAATTTAAAAATAAATAATCCACAAATAAAAGATATCAAAAAAATGCTAGATAATATTTTTTTAGTTTTCATATTTAAAACTCCTTTTTACTATCATTTTTATCGCTAATTATTTTTACACAAAAAATAAATAATCATTGCCTATAATGTCGCAAAACCCTATGATAACGATTCTACATAAAATTGTCAATGGTCTCATTTAATGAAAATGCTTACACCAAATATGAAAACATTTTTATTTTTTAAAAATGATATAGATAATAATAAAAAAAATGTTAATAAATACTATTTATATTTTTAGTATTTACTAACATTTAATTATATAAGAATCATTTCTTTAATATTCAATTATAATTCTTGTTTTAACTTCTTTGACGCAAAAGCCTTGATTACATCAACAGTTTCTTTAATACCAATATTAGAGTTGATGCAAAGATCATAATTGCTAGCTTCTGACCACTTTCTATCAGTATAGAAGTTATAATAACTTGCACGTTTCTTATCTGTTTTCTTGATATATTCACGAGCTTTTTTCTCGTCCATACCATAATATTTAACAGCTCTCTTTACGCAATCCTCTTCTGGAGCCATAATAAACACAGACACAACATTTTCCTTATCCTTTAAAACGTAGTCAGCACAACGTCCAACGATTACTGCGCTTCCTTCTGCTGCAATCTTCTTAATAACTTCAAATTGTGCTAAGAATACCTTTTGACCCATAGTCATATCATATCCATATAAAGATGGAATAAATCCTGAGAAAACACCATCTTTCTTCTCATCGTAAAGCTTTACGACATCTTCATCAATTCCAGAATTTACTGCAGCTTTTGCAAGTAAATCATTGTCATAGAATGGAACATTTAATTCTTTCGCAAGTTCTTGACCAATGAATCTACCCCCTGAACCGTATTGACGACCTATAGTAATAATAAATGACATATTCTATACCATCCTTTCTTTCCAATTCGATTATAACATTATTCGACAAAAAAAGATAGTTAGTATAGTTTTAATTTTACCCAAAAATCATTTATTTTTATTTTTAATTGGCTATCATATCTATACACTTCATTTTTATAATTGTATTCAAGATTATAATAGTCAGCATAATCAGCATATTCGCCATTTTCAGAATCTTCTCTAGTAATTTCTTCGCATACACTAGTAAAAGGGCTTGTATATCCAACTTCAATTGAATTCGCAAGAGCGTTCTCATGTCTATTCATAAAATTGATCCAATTATAAGCTAAATCAACATTTTTACAATTCTTAGGAATAACCATCGCATCAATATATACATTAGTACCACTTTCAGGTGCGAACATTTGAAGATCAACATTTTCATCTTCTTCACTCATAGCGTAAATAGCATCCCCTGAATACATTAAAGAAAGAGCGTATTTTCCTTGTGGCATTTCACTTAATAATTCGTCAGTTTTAAATGCGGAATTAGTTGCTTTTCTCACATCAATAACCCAATTAAATGCTTCTTCTAATTCTTTAGGATCAGTTGTATTCATTGAATAGCCTAAAGCTTTTTCAGCAGCCATAAATCCATCACGAGGATTATCATAATAAGCTGTCAAATTCTTATATTTAGGATTTCTAAAGATATCCCAACCTTCTGTCTCAACATCTTCCTTACTAATCTTATTAGCATCATAGACAATAACTACTTGACCATAGAAATAAGGAACACCATATTTTAATAAATCAAATCCTTTAACGTCTCCTTTATCACTCTTAAGGTCGGCTAAAGTTTCTCTTAAAAAATCTGTGTAATTATCTTGAGTAGCTTCTATTCTTGACCAATCAATTTCTAATAACATATCTTGCTTGGCAAGTTGTTCAATTGAATAATCGCTAGGAGTTACAATATCATAATCTTCAGTAGACATTTTAGTAACAGCAGCTTCATTAGAATCAAATGTCAAATAAGTTACTGAACAATTATATTCGTCCTCAAATTCCTTAATTAAAGTTTCATCAATATATTCACCAGGTTGGAAAACTTTTAAATCTCCACGTGATGTATTTCCTTTGCATCCTGATAAAAGTAAGGCGGAAGCTAATATTGTACATAAACTAATAATTTTTCTTTTCATTTTCTTCCTTCTCCTTCTTATTATCACGAACCAAATCAACAGCTACCTTTATAATTATAATTAAAATAATTATTGTAGATAAAGCGTTGATTGTGGGTTCAATTTTCTTGGCTTCACTATATAAATATGTTGAAATATTTAGAACACTACCACCAGTAAAATATGAAATAACAAAATCATCGAAGCTCATAGTAAATGAAATGGCAGCTGCAGATATGATTGCGCCTTTAATTTGAGGTAAAATTGCATCCCGAATAGCTTTACGTGGTTTAGCACCTAAATCTTCTGCCGCTTCAAAAATGTTAGGATCAAGTGTTTTCAACTTAGGATATACATTGATGATAACATAAGGTGTACAGAATGAAATATGTGCAATAACCATAGTCACATATCCTCTTGGAACTTGTAAAGACACAAATAATAGTAATAAACCAATACCAGTCACAATATCTGGGTTAATGATAGGAAAATCATTTACCCGCAAAATAAAGTTTCTAAGCTTATTGTTGCTTCTAGTTAATAAAACACTGACAATTGTACCAATTAGAGTGGCAATCAAAGTTGCAATAACCGCAATCAAAATAGTTCTAAATATAATTTGAAGTAATCTTTCATTTGTAAATAATTCTTGATACCACTTAAAACTAAAGTTAGTAAAATGTGTTACAGATTGACTTTCGTTAAAGCTAAACACCACAATAGAAATTAGTGGCACATAATATATTACAAAAAATAAAATTACTAAGATACGTGAGAAAATTTTTGACTTTGATTCTTTCATTGTCTTACCTCCCACTTTCTTGATAATTTATCAAATATAAACATAATAATCATCATAAGCACTAGCATAATTAATGAAATAGCACTACCAAATCCCCAACGAGAATTTGTGATGAATTCATTTTCAATTAAATTACCAATTAAGAAATATCTTCCTTCACCTAAATATTTAGAAATAGTAATAGTTGTTGTACAAGATAAGAATACAATAGTAATACCACTAAATACACCAGGCATAGATAGAGGTAAAATAACATTTTTAAATGTTTGATGTCCTCTTGCACCTAAGTCTGTTGAAGCTTCACTTAAGCGATAATCAATCTTAGTTAAGCTTGTATAAATAGGTAAAATCATATAAGGAATATAGTTATAAACCATACCAAATATTACAGAAAAATCGTTACCGATAATGACATTAACATTTGGATTAAATGTTTGTATAAATTTTAAAAGTGGACCATCAAGTAATTGCTTGATTGCTAATGTACGAAGTAACATGTTTATCCACATTGGGCTTGTAACAAGTAATATTAACGCTTTTCTATACTTCTTCTTTCTTCTTGCGATAAAGTAAGCTAGTGGGTATGATACCAATAGACAAACTATTGTTGCAAAGAAAGCTAAATATAAGCTCTTCCAAATGCATTTAATATATAAATTTGTTTGGAAAAACAATGCGAAATTATCACCTGTAAATTTGTAAACAAATGAATTTTCTTTAAATAAAAGAGAATACATTAAAATAAATACCATAGGAAGTAAGATAAATACTGATAAGAATATTACATATGGTATTAAATACATTGAAAATAACTTATCTCTTTTACTCATTTTACCACTCCATTTTCTCCATGATTTGAATATCTTCAGGATCAAAACGGCATGATACTTCTTCACCAACCGCATGGTAATAAATAGTGTGGACAAGGAATGTGTAGAAACCTGTTTCTACACTAATTTCATAATGAGCACCTTGGAATACTTCACTAACAACCTTACCATTGAAGAAGCCTTCATTTGGTTTTAAAAGGTCAATATCCTCAGGTCTGATTACTATATCAACATTTTCATTCTCTTTAAATCCTTTGTCAACGCATTCAAAATCTTGATTATTGAATGAACATAAAAGATCACGCTTCATAATACCATCAATGATATTTGATTTACCAACGAATTTTGCAACGAACTTATTTACAGGTTCATTATAAATATCAATAGGGCTACCAACTTGTTGAATTAAACCATCATTCATTACAACAACCTTGTCACTCATAGTTAAGGCTTCTTCTTGGTCATGAGTTACAAAGATGAATGTAATACCAAGCTGACGTTGAATCTTTTTAAGTTCATATTCCATTTGTTGACGAAGCTTTAAATCAAGAGCTCCTAAAGATTCATCAAGTAAAAGAACCTTAGGTTCATTTACAAGAGCACGCGCAATCGCAACTCTTTGTTGTTGTCCGCCTGACAATGAATCAATAGTTCTTGACTCAAATCCTTTTAAGTTAACTAATTCCAAAATTTTAGTTACTTTTTCTTTAATCTCACGTTCAACATCTTTTCTAGATTTATAATCTTTAGTCTTTTTAATCTTATTGATTAAATCACTAAATCTTGATGGTAAATTCTTAATACGTAATCCATACGCAACATTATCAAACACGCTTAAATGTGGAAAAAGTGCATAATGTTGGAATACAGTATTTGTTAATCTTTCATATGGTGGAATATCTAATAAATTCTTTTCATCAAATAAAACTTCACCATTAGTAGGATATTCAAAACCACCAAGAATTCTTAATAAAGTAGTTTTACCACAACCAGATGGTCCTAACAAAGTAACAAATTCATTCTCGTTAATATCAAGGTCAATTCCTTTTAATACAATGTTACCATTGAATTCTTTAGTTAAACCTTTAATTTCAATTAATTTCTTCATACTATTCCTTTCCCAATGCCTCATTAATTAAATTATTAATAGACATCTTTCGTTGATTAAAGGTAGTTGTCACATATTGACAACAATCTTTAATATTATTTAAATCCTCTAACTTTTTAATATTACATACAACAAATCTTTTATCAATTGATTTTTTTAAATTATAAACATATTTGATATCAATATTATCAACATTTAAATAATATGTATCTAGATCAAACTTAAAATAATTATCAAGATTATCACTACCTAAATTGATAAATCCTCTCAATTTATCTAAATTATAATCATTTTTAATTTCTCCATTTATCACAAATGATAACAAATTAGAATTAACTTTATAGAAATTAAAAATATTAGATATATGTTTAATAAAGTTTTCATTTTCAAGCGTTTGACTATAAATTGGAATAAAAATATTTAAATAATAACCAGTTTTATTATAGAAAGTCTTCAAATCACTGACTACATGTTCAATCAAATATTTATCAATCTGATATTCTAATTTACGTTTCTTAACCACATCTTTAAATGTCTTTTCATCAATTAAAACGTTATCAAGTGATAACTTATAACTATATCCTAAGATATTTTTGTTGTTAATATCATATACAGGCAAATAATTACCTGATAACTTATTCTTATCAATAGCTTCACTGATATCAATTTCATATAAGAATTCTTTATAATAAGAATCTTCATATAAGTCTTGTGAATAAATCATAAAACTAACATCTTTCTTAATTGAATCAATTAAAGCCTCCTGCGCATAATTTATCGCATCTTTCAAACTAATATTTTTTTCTGCCTTTTTAAACTTATATATACCACTATGCAAATCAAGGTTTACTCTTTTATTAAATTTTAAAATTTCATCCTTAACTTTAGGAATAAGTTCTTCAAGAACTCTTTTAATTCTTCTTTGGTCATTAAAATTTAGCAACAATATAAATCTATCACTATCTAAATAATAGACCTCGTAATCATAAGTCTTCTTTAATCTATTGTAAGTCCTAGATAACCCTTCAATGATACCTTCTGCAAATTCAAATCCATATAAATTATAATAAGTATCATAATTATTTGATTCTATTAAAGCTAAACTTCTATTAGATTCACTTATAAGGTTATAAAAATTAATATTTAAATTTTTATAACTCAATGTATCTAATAAATTAGATTTAGAAATATCTTTATATAAATTATCAACAAGACTAGATTCACTTGTGACATCTCTCATATAAGACATTATTTTATTATCTTCATCTTTCACAAAAGTATCTTCAATATATTTATTATCAATTAGATGATATCTGAAGCTATATTTAGAAATACCATCAAACAAAATCTTGTTGATAGCACTTAAAAAGATAGGCTGATCAGCTTTTTCAATTAAATTTAAATATTCATCTAAATCTAACATATCACAATTAATATCTAATAAAGATACAGATTTATTATTTAAAAGAACTTCTTTATCTTTAATATATTTAATTCCTATATCTAAATCATTTTCAAGCTTCTTAATAGTTTCATTACTATCTTTAACATTATCTAAATAAATACTAGAAATGTAATAAATAGATATTATAGATGAAATAAGCTTAAAGAATTCAAAATAAGAATCAATTTCAACTTCGTCAAAAAAATATGCCAAGCTAGCGACACATTTTCCTTGATAAAACAACGGGAAAGACATGCAGCTCTTATGCGGTGTATCATTACCATCTAAAATAGATACACTATAATAAGTAGCTTTCAAATCATGCAATACAACTTCCTTTGAAAGTTCGATAGTACGCTTGTTGATAGTCCTAGATATATCAAAATCAAATTTTGATTTATCATAAACTTTATTATTCTTATAATGAAATCCATGAGTCCCAGTATATAGATAAGCTTCTTCAAATTTATGCTTCTTCGAAAAAGTCATAAGAATTTGTCTAAAAATCTCTCTGAATTGTAATGTGTTATCAATGTTAAAGATTTGATCAATTGTGTCATTTAAATCATGATATTCTTTAGATACTAAGAGGGTATCTTTATCACTATTTTTAAATTTAAAATCAGTGATATCTTTTTCAACAGTTTCTTTAATTACATTTTCAATAACTACTTGATTAAATTCTTTAAAACGAGATTTTTCTTTTATTTCTTTATTAACTACTACTTCTTTAGAATAATCTTTTAAAATATTTTCAATATAGTTAATTGTGTAATTATTACCAAGCGCTTTATACAATGACAAGGTTGTTAAATAATAATTCTTAGTCTCTTCTTGATAAATATCTTTATTTTTAAATATTTCTTGTTCAAAATTTGAATCAAGAATTGAAGCTTTACGTAAATTATTTTGTTCAATATACGCTTTAATTAAATAAGTATGAAAAATAATCTTAGTTTTAACATCTAAAAAATCAATATTTGTAGTCTCAACAAAAGAGATGAGTGAATCAATCAGGTTAGTTTTGAAATATAAATATAATTTGTCTAAATAGATTTTAGATAAATTAATTGTATCATTAGAATTTTTATAAAATTCTAGCAATGGTTCATAATATTTTAAGAACTCATCAATCTTAGATTCTTCATATGCAAAATTAAGCAATATTTGATAAACAAAATATTTATCTTTATCACTTATATCATCTTTTAAAAAGACTTCTATCTCTCTTTTAGCATTAATGACATCTTTACGCTTGACATAATATTTAATCATATCAAGTGTATGCTTATCTAATTCAATAGGATTTAAATTATCACTCTTTAAATCAATATATTTCATAGCCTTAGAAAAATCTTCTAAGTCTAGATAAATATCAATTAAAGGATCACAATAAGTAATAATTATACTAGGTTCACTAGTTTTATTCAAAGCTTCTAATAAGCATACAAAAGCTTCTTTTAAATTTCCTAGTTTATATAACATTAGACCTTTATACGCATTAGCTTTATGGTATGAAATTGTATTTTGTTCATGATTAAGATATGTGTCTAATTTTCTTAAACTCTTTTTAGATATATCTAATGCTAATGCTTCATCTAATGTCATATTAAACCTCCTTAATATAATTCTATTTTATCATCAGTAATAATCGCGTATTTTTTATCTTTAAGACTACCTGGATTAATAAAATTGATATTAGCTTCTCGAATATTTATTTGAAAATGTGTATGTCCGAAAAACACATAATTTGCGTTCTCACTCAAAGCTTTATAATATAATTTATTCATATCATATTTAACATTATAAAGATCTCCATGAGTAATAAATATTTTATTATTTTCAATATTTAAGATTTTATCTTTATTATGTCCATAATCACAGTTACCATCTACATAGATGAAACCTAATTCATCTAATAGTGACTTATCAAATCCTCTATCCCCTAGATGAATCTTGGTGTAATCTTGATACTTTTTAGAAAGCTTCAATAATAATTCAGTTTCTCCATGAGTGTCACTAACGAGTAAAATCTTCATATATAATTTCCTTTATTTTGTTTAAAGCTTTTGATCTATGAGATATCTTATTCTTTTCTGTCATATCAATTTCTGCCATAGTTTTATCTAAAGATTCAATATAGAAATATGGATCATAACCAAAACCATTTGAACCACGTGGTGTATCAATAATTTTGCCAAAGCATTCCCCATTTGCGTGATTCACTATACCATCTTTATTGATATAACATATATCACAAACATATTTAGCATCACGCTTTTTATCTTTTAGTTCACTTATAAGTTTCAAATTATTTTTATGATCATCACATTCAAGTCCAGCATATCTATGTGAATAAACACCAGGAGCGCCGTTTAATGCATCGACACTTAATCCTGAATCATCTGATAAGACAGCCATATGGTATTTATCATAAATAGTTTTGGCTTTTATATATGAATTTTCACTAAAGGTAGTACCATTTTCTTCTATTTCATCAAAGAACTTTATATCATTTAAAGACAAGATATTTATATCTAAATCTTTTAACAATTCTTTTATCTCTTTTAACTTATTTTTATTATTAGACGCAATAACTAAATCCATAATCAACCTCTTACTAAATTATAACAATTTTTATTTAAGTTTAAAATATATATTATTTAAATAGTATACAATTTTTGATATAATCAAGGTGGTGATTTATATGGAAAATGAGAAAGAGAAAAGTATAATTAAACATAAATATTTTGATTCATATTTTTTTAAAGGATTGATATCAATAATTGTATATATCTTCATATTTTATCTAGGCCCTAAGCTATTAGCAATAACATTTATGCCATTAGCTATAAATCAAAGTGAATCTTTTAGACAAGGCTTTGCAAATTTCTTAATATATATTACATGTTTTATTTCTTTATTATTTATAAACAAAGACACATTAAAAGAAGATTTCAAAAATATAGATGATACATCTAAATTTACTACAAATATATTAATATCAGTACTTGTAATGTATGTTGCGATTTTTATCAGTGGTTTTATACAAAGCTCAATCATTAAGGGCGTATCTGAAAATGAGCAAGCAATAAACAATATCTTTAAAGATAATTTGGCATATATTGTTATGTATCCTACTACTGTAATACTTGCGCCATTTGTTGAAGAGATGGTTTTTAGAAAGAGCGCATTTAATGTAATTAAAAATAAAATAGTTGCGTTAATCATCACAACTATTATCTTTGGTTCTATGCACATTGTAACAAGCTACAGCATGTTAAGAGAAACTTATGATGCTACAAAAGCTTTCTTATATACTCTAGCCTATGGTATCCCTTATTTCACAATGGGATTTGTGTTCGGAAGTGTTTATTTAACAAATGACAACAATTTCTATTCATCATTCATATTACATTTGATTAATAACTTTGTCGCAAGTTCAATCTCAATGTTTATACTTCTCTATATAATCTAAAAATTTAAGTCGATTGTACATCTTCGCTAAATCATAAGGAAGATGATTACAATCGTCTTTTTTATTTAGTTCATATAAATTTAAATGATTCATGAATAAATAAAAATTATTAATTAAAATAGCATAATGTAAAGGATATTTTCTAATGTAATCTTGATATATTCTTTCTTTTTGTTTAAAGATTAAATAATCTTTAAATCTATTATATGAAACATCAAATATAGTCTCATGATATTTATTAATGATTTCTATCTTAGCTCCTCTATTTATAAGTAGGCTTGCTAATTCTTCATTATTATTCCTTGCAGCATAAAATAAAGGTGTTTCTAAATCATTATTTAATTCATTTGGCAATAAACCTTTTTCAATTAATAATTTAGAAGCTTCTAAATTATTAAGCTTAACTGAAATATGTAATAATGTATCATTATGTAAATTTCTTGTATACAAAAGATTATAATCTTTATCAATAATGTTATTTATAAGTTTAATATTTGCCGTATGAAGGGACATAAATAAGATATTTTCCCCAAAATTATTCTTAAAATCAATATTAGCATTATAACTTAGTAAAATATCAATCATTTCTCTTCTGTCTAACTTTACAGCTAAAAGTAAAGGAGTTTCTCCCACAATATTCTTTTGATCTATTAAAGCTCCACTTTTTATTAAAGCTTTAAAGCAAGATATAGAATTATAATTTACAGCTAAATGAAGCGGTGTGTTGAAATCATCATTTAGTACATTAATGTCGATATGATTTAAAATTAGATATTTAGTCATATCTAAATTATTATTCATTACCGAATAATGCAAAAGGCTAAAGGAATGTTCATCTTTTATGTTAATATTAACATACTTAAGATTATCCTTTAGCCCTTGTAAATCATTTCTTTTTACTATTTGGAATATATCCATTAACGTAACTTATCTTTTAATTGCTTGCCAGCTTTGAATGCAGGTGTTCTTTGTTCAGCAATGTCAATAGACTCACCTGTAGCAGGATTGATACCTTTTCTAGCAGCTCTATAACGAACTTCAAAAGTACCAAAGTTTGAAACTAGAATGCTCTCACCAGCAGCAAGACGGTCAGAAATAATGTCGAATACAGAATCTACTAAAGCTTCAGAATCTTTTAAAGTGATTTCATTCTTATCGGCCACTTCTTTAACCAATTCTTTTTTGTTCATAACACACACCAATTCCTTTCTTCTTTTGATACCTCAATTATAACATATTTGATAGCGTTTTCAATATATTTTTTCCTTTTGTTAAAAGATTTTTTGATTTT
>AUXO016894160.1_pt1 | contig 13788 bp, 5 predicted proteins | sample 768731 | NCBI WGS metagenome assembly AUXO01 (sample SAMN02715735, study PRJNA202380) | gut metagenome | biome: sheep rumen | host: Ovis aries | place: New Zealand: Palmerston North
TTTTAGTATCTGGCGATTATATGGTTAGAATAATTAAAAGAAACAATGTATTAAAAGATAGTACAAATATTACCGTAAGAAAAGATTTTATAGGATATAATTCAGAATTATTAAGAAAAATGTATTTATATGCAAAGATTAGTGGTTTGAAAGAAATTAACTGGAAATAACAAAAAGAAAGAAGGATTTTATGGCACATATTATTGATGAAAAGAATAATAATTATTCAGGCGAAACTTTTGTGTATGATTGTATAAAAAATAATCTACCAGAGGATATGATTTGTTATTATAATCGTGAAATTTTAGGAAGAGAGTTTGACTTCTGTTTGTTTATTGAGCAAGTTGGTATTGTTGTTATAGAGGTAAAGGGGTGGAAGGCAGAAAATATAATAAGAGTTGAATCTCCAGATAAGATATATACAAACATATATGAAAAACCACAAAAGTCACCTAAAAAACAAGCTAGAGGATACAAATATAATATCGTTAATTCAATTGAAAGTAGATTTAAATTAAATATATTAGTAATGGATATGGTTTGTTATCCTTTTATTTCGGAAAAAGATTATAAAAGAAAAGGTTTAAATATTGTATCAGAACCTAAATATACATTGTTTAGTGAGGATATTGTAGATACAAAAAAATTTGTAAAAAAGATTGGTGAGATGTATTCACTTGAAAGAAAGCCTGGTTATGATAAATTTTCAAAAAATAATATGAATAAGTGTCGATCATTATTTGAAATATTAGATGATAATGTAGAAAAAAAAGAATCAAATATATATTCTGATTTAAGAATTTATACAAACCATTTTACAATTGCTGATGTGGAAAATGTTATAAATGAATATTTTGGTGGTGTAAAACAAATTGTATTTTTGGATAGTTGTGAAAATGCAGGTATTTTGATTGAGAATCTTATAGAGAAGATGGATTCGGAAAAAATACAAGTGGAAGGTAACAATCTAAGTATTATATATAAAGGGAATAGTGAACTAAAAAATAAAACCCAGTTAAATATTTTTAATTTTGAAGTTTATGTATGTAATAATTTATCTGAGTTAACTAATTCAAATATAAAAATAATAAATGGTGTAACTGATGATAATAATATTGATGTATTAAAAAAATTGGGGGATGAAACTGCGTTTAATTTTCAACAGTATGAAGTTGAACATGCGGAAATAAATAAAAATATTGTTGTTAAGGCTGGAGCTGGAACAGGAAAAACTTATTCTATGATTTCAAGAATAGCTTATATTTGTAACGAGACAAGTGGAGCCAATATCGTGGATATTAAGAATGAAATTGCTATGTTAACATTCACGGTAGATGCGGCAATTAATATGAAAAGTAGATTAAAACAAGCTTTTAATAATTATTTTGTTTTGACAAAAAATCCAATGTATTTAGACAATATAGCGTCTATTGAAAATATGAGAATATCTACTATCCATAGTTTCGCGCGAGATATAATGAAGGAAACTTCTTTAGCATTAGGTATAGGCGGAGATTTTGCCACGATAAGTGGAAATTATAATAAACAAAAAATATTTGATCGGAATTTTAATGATTTTTTGATAAAGAAAAATATGGAAGAACCACTTTTCTTTGGGGCTTTTCCATGTAGTATATATGATTTTAGAAAGATGCTATTGGTATTTGCAGATAAATTATATGGCAAAGGATTGAATGTTAGTGATGCGAGTATGGATGTGTTTGGCAAAGGTTTGGATGATATTCCATTTTTTAACGAGATAATCTCGGATGTAATAATAAAGACTGAAGTAGATTATGACCAATACTTGTATGAAAATAATTCAGTTAATATGAATAAATATATGATTTATTTAAATAGATGTATTTCAGATGATAGTTTTAATACAAATTTGTACAAGTATAAATATATTTTTATTGATGAATTTCAGGATGTGGATGATTCACAGATAGAATCATTTTTGTGTATGCAATCTAAAATTGGTTTTAATTTCTTTATTGTAGGAGATTTAAAGCAAAGTATCTATCGATTTAGAGGTGCTACTATGGATGCATTTAACAAAATGGGATGTGACAAAGATGAGTGGATAGAATATTCGTTAGTAAAAAATTATCGTACAGATAAGAGATTGTTAGAAACATATTCATTAGCTTTTAGTAACTGGGGAGATAGAGGCTTGATTCCGTATAATCAAAATACTGATTGCCTGATAGGTGTAAATGAGTATGCACTTTCAAATGATAATTTGGTTAATGTATATCACTATACGAATGAAGAAAAAAAAGATGGAGAATTCTATGAAGAATTATATCGGATAATTAAAAATCGAAAGGAGTTTTTGGAAGAGAAGAATCTAGAGAATAAGTTATCCGGGGCAGAAAAAACGATTGCTATTTTGGTACGAGCAAATTATCAAATAGATGACATAATACAAAAAATGAAAGATTATGAAGATATTGTCGTAGAAAGTGATTCAAGTGGAGATTTATATCAAACTCAATCTGCTATCGATCTCTGTAAGTTAACCTCAGCGCTTGCTAATCCAAGAAATGAAGTATATTTATTTGACTTGCTACTTTCAAATAATGTAAATATTAAGATTCCGATTGAAGAATTATTAACTAAAGATAAAGAAGAAAAACTAGAATATGTTATAAAATGGTTGGATATGTTCTTTGAAAAAGTAATGAAACTCAAGTGGGATGATTTGGTTTATGAAGTACAAAATAAACCAGTATTGATGGTTCTTCATAAAATATATGATAAAACTAAACCATGGAAATCATATTCTTATGATAATGCAAGACAGGTACAATATAGAGCAAATTATGATTTAGTTTTTGAAGAATTATCATCAGAAAATATAAATTCTTATATGACATTAGAATCAATAAATGAAAGCCTACATATTATGATAAATACAGGAACAGAGAAAAAATCAAGAGTTTTATATGAGGATAACGACCGAGTAAAAATTATATGTACGACAGTACATAAATCAAAGGGGTTAGAATATGATACTGTAATATTACCTTTTACCAACGATGAGATAAATGTAATTAAGAGAAATGCCTTTGAAGTAACATATGTTGATGGAAAAGTAGGTTATTGTATAAATATGAAAAATAAAATGTACTATAATGAGTATTTTTATAAAGAAAATGAGATTGAGGAAATTGAAATGGAAGAAACTCGTATTTTATATGTAGCATTGACTAGAGCAATTAATCAATTTTATTGGTTTGACAAAATTGATTCTACAAAAGAAGACTGGGGAAAACTTTTGGAGGTGATGTAGATGGGAATGAAAATATATACATATTCCAATCCTTATGAATTAACTGAGGAACCATTTTGGAATGAAATATGTGATTGTGCTCATTTTTGCGTATCTCAGACTATGGTAAATGGTATAAAAAGTGTTTATCCTGCATTGGAAGAATTAAAATCAGTTACCACAGTTAGAAATTTAGTGAATGCTTTGTATAAAAATTGGGAAGATATAGCTATAAATGTCCAGCAGATTATGTGCGTAGATAATGCTATTTCAAAATTAACAAGTGAGAAGGACACTATAGAGAGTATTAAGCGTTCTTTGTTATTTAATACTAAATCAATTGCCTTATGTATTAGATTATTTAAAGAATTGGATTTAGATTGTGAGTTGATGGAAAAAAATAATTTAAATATTTCCCAACAATATATAGTTGATTTATACAGAATTATTGAACAGGATAAATCTAATCCATTTAATTTTGAAAAAAAACTTACCGAAGAAAAAGTAAATGAATCAATTATTGAAGCATTATTGAAAGATATTAAAAAAGGTGAAGATATAGATATTAATAAAATTAATACTAATACTATTGTGATTCATGGGGTGCATCAATTTACTCCTGCATTATTGAGTGCTATTGAAGAATTATTGAAATATAAAGAAGTGATTTTATTATTTAATTATCAAGAGCAATATCATTCTATATATGATACTTGGTTGAGAATATATAGAAATTTTGAATGTGATATTTGTATAAATAACGAGAATCAGTTTACACCATTATCTTTGTTAGTGGATTCATATTCTTCTAATGTATTGGCGGATAATATAGGTAGATTAGCAAATGGTGATACTACATTAAATAACGAACCAATAAAGGACATTAAGATTATAGAATTTGAGAATACAATGGAATTTGCAAATTATATTGCATACATGTATGATGATGCAAAAAATAAGGCAAAAAATATGAAATCGCCTATGTCATTAATGCCTAGATATTTTTATTCTGCTTCGACAAAAGTTAATGATATTTTGAGAGCTTACTTTCCTGATCAGTTTGGAGAAAGACACTTTTTAGACTATCCGTTAGGACATTTTTTTGTTTCAACAACAAATATGTGGAATGAAGAAAAGAAAAAAGTGATAATAGAAGATTTCTCGGATATAAAAGAATGTTTAAATTCGGGAATTATTAAGGAAAATGAACCAGGAAGCTTGGTAAGTTCTTTTAATATGATTGAACCGTACATAGAAAAGGAAAAAAATCTTATTGATATAAATGAAAAAATAGATCAGTTAATAAAAAATGCAAATAAATCTCATTCAGATAAAGATAAGATAGGATATTTTACAGTTAAGGTTGATAAATTGATAGAACTGAAAAATGCACTATCTGAATTGAATCAGATTATTGAATCGTTCTTTTTAGATTTCGATGATGACGGAGAAAATTTCAAACGTTTTTATAGTAGAATTAGAAAATTTATCATATCTAAAACGAGTGATATGAATGATTTGGATGATGAAATGAAACAAGTAATAACAAGATTATTGGGTAGATTGGAAAAATCAGATTTACCAGGAACAGGTACATTTAATGCATTAAAACATACAATGAGTTATTACTTGAGTCAAGATGAAAATGTAAATAAAGGTGCAAGATGGATAGTAAGAGGATTTGATCAAATAGATGGAGATATTTTAAGAAGCAGTAGACAAGATTCTGAAAAAATAAAATATCATTTTTGCTGCTTAAGTGATAAAGATATTTGTTCAAATAAAGATGAGAGATTGCCATGGCCATTAGATATTAGGTTTTTTGAATATGTTCATCCAGCATATGATTGGAAATATCAGATCTTCTTAAGGTCAAAAATGGAGTATTCGAGATTTAAAACTTATGCATTATTGTATGGATTAGAGTTTAATCGCGTAGGATTAGAGTTGAGCTATATAAAAAATGAGAATGGAAAAGAAAACTCAATTCATTATTTATTAGATATGATTGGAATTCCGATAAAAAAATATTCTGACTTATTTAACAATAATTATTTAGAAAAGCTAGAAATAGAAAAAAGCAGTGAAGAGAATTTAGATGATATTGTAAAACAGATACATGAATTAGATAGGATCAAATGGACAATATGCCCATATAAATTTGCACTAGAAAGAGTTGCGCAAAATGGAACAATATATAGGGATAGATTTTTGATTCATAATTATATGAAAATATTGTTATCAAATCGTGTGAAAAACAAATTAAGTGGACAGATATATGATAATAATATGATAGAAAAAACAATACAGGATGAATATGAAAATATTAGGGTGAAATTTAGAATATCGGATGAACTAGAAAAAACTCAATTAATATCTTCTGTGTTTATAGAAATTAAATCTTTTATAAAGGCAAATAGAAAGTTTAATAAACAAAAAAATTTATTTCCTATAATCGATAGTGAAAAGCAATATGAGCAGCGAATGAAGGAATATTATTTGTTTGTACCTAAAAATATAGATATGAATTGTGTGACAGATGATAAGATGAAGGAAGTTATATTAGGTAATAAATTTAATTGTAAGCATAATAATTGTAAATATTGCGCAAGTAAAGATATTTGTCTAGAGGACGGAGTAATGACTGGGGGCGATTAGTTATGTTAAAACCTGGAATGTATGTAAAATGTTTGTTTGACGATAATGAAAAATATCCACGAGATTTCATTATGGGACAGATTAAAAAAATTGATGATTTTTTAGAATTGGCGGATATTGATTTCTTTGATGTTACAGGAATAAGTGAATATTATGATTTGCCGGAAAGAATGAAAGTAGCATTAGATAAAGTAGTTCGTATGAAAATTAGAACAGGGGCTAGAGTGCAGTATAAGTATAAAACATATGTGGTACGAGCATGTTTATCTAAGCAAGAAGATGATTTTTATAGTTATTATATTCAATCAGATTTTGATGAAATAGAAAAAGTTTCTGAAGAAGAGATTTGTGTATCATATAATGATGGATATATTTTTCCTTTAGATCAATTAAAAAAATATGAGTTTCATAATCCTATTTGGTTTTTAGGAAGAACAGTAGTTAGTAGTAATATGAATATTATAAATAACTCATTATATGGTTTTAGAGATATTGCTGGTTGTAAGATAAGTTTGAAAACTCATCAACTTAGAACTTTAATTAGGTGTTTACAAGAAAATAATTGTAGATATATGCTTGCGGATGAAGTTGGGATGGGAAAAACAATAGAGGCGGCCTCAGTGTTGAAGGTTTATTTGGATGAAAACAAAAATAAGAATATTATTATTGTTGTTCCAGATACTTTGATTGAACAATGGAAGACGGAGTTAGCATTTAAATTTAAAATACTAGAAGGTTATGATGTGAATGATAACTATATATGCATAATAGGAATTAGTGATGCGGTAATTATGGAAAATGGTGAATATGATTTTGTTATAGTAGACGAGGTTCATAATTATATTCAAAACGAGGATTATTATGATTATATTTTGATGTTAAGTAAAAATACAGAAAATATATTATTATTAAGTGCTACTCCAGTTCAAAGAAGGGAAGAAGAATATTTAAAATTATTAACCTTGATTCAACCTGATAAATATGAACGTATGAGCAGAAAGCATTTTAATGAATTATTAGCAAGTCAAATTGATATTGTAAGAAAAACACATACCGTATTGGAAAACTTGGATTCTTTACAAGACGATTTGGAAAACGGTGATTTTATCCTTAATGAGGATATAGTAGATTCATTTGAAGATGTAATGGATAGTCTGGAAAGTTTAAACGAAAATTTAAATGATGAAAGATTTGAAAAAATATGTAATAGAATAACACTTGATGATTATGATTTTGGAGTAGGAAAAATACAATTAGCTGTTGCATATGTATGCGAAAATTATCAATATGAAAAGTCTATTATAAGAAATCGCAAAAATATAGGTATGGATGATGATTCTGATGAAGATAATAATGAAAGAGATTTTATTGATATTTCGTACGATATTCAGACAGAGTTTAATGACTTAGAGTATTTGATTTATAACAAACTATGTGAGTGGTTAGAAGAAAGAAAAATAACTTTTGATAGTTTTTCAAAGGATTATAAACGATTGATCACATCTTTTTTTAGTTCTGCCTCGGCATTTTTTAAAGAAGTAGATAATATTTTTGATTCAGGTGATGAATTATTTCTACTTGCAGAGAAGTGGAAGGTAGAAGAAGAAAAAAGAATAATTAATATTTCAGATTATTTAGAAAACCCTGACGAATATGCCAGTAGAATAAATAATATAATAGATTATATAGATCAAGAATTGTTTGGAAAAAAAGTATTGATTTTTACTGAATTTGATGAGACTTTTGATTTATATAAAACTGTAATGTTAAATTATTTTGGTGAAGAACACTGCGCTTTTTTTAATAGAAAAATGGATAAAGATAATAGAGAATTAAATTCTTATAGATTTGAAACTGATAAAGATTATTGGATTCTTCTTTCAGATTCTTCAGGTGGAGAAGGTAGAAATTTTCAAAACGCTGATGCTGTTTTGCATATTGATTTACCATGGAATGCTAATAGTATTGAACAAAGAATAGGTAGATTAGATAGAATTGGAAGGAAAAGTAATAAACCTGTAATATCGGTAGTGTGTTATGCGAATGGTTCTATGGAAGAGGGGTTGTTTAAGTTTTGGAATGAAGGAATTGAAATATTCACTAAATCACAAAGTGGATTGGAAATTATCATGAATGAGATGGATGAAAGAATAATAAAAACAGTATGTGATAATTTTAAGTATGGATTACTTGATGTTATTGATGATATAAAAGCAGAAGTTAAAAATCTTAATAGCATTGTTCGTGAAGAAAGATATTTCGATATTGCTGAATACAAATATCAAAATGTTAATAGAATCATGAAGGATATTAGAAAAAAATATCTAAGTAATGAGAAAAAAATATTTTCAGATTCAATGATGAATTGGGCAACTGTGGTTGGATTTAAAGGCGCTGTAATAAATGATGATACAATAGTATTTAATGCATCATCGTTTTCAGTTAATTCAGCAAGTAAAGCTATTTTTGTTCCACCAGATATTCGGGCAATGATAGATAACAAAATTAATCAAATGCAAAATAGAATGCGTATGTTAAATGATGAAAAAGTTAGATATGTTGATACTAATTATATTCAGGGAACATTTGATAGAAAGAAGGCTTTAGAGAATGATTATATTCATTTTTTTGCTCCTGGAGATCCTATATATGATAGCATTGTGAATAATGCATTGAATTCTTATAAAGGATCTTGTGCAGCTTTTTCTATTAAGGCAAGTATTGATTGGCAGGGAATAATTTGTACATGGAGTCTAAAACCAGATGAAAAAGCACTTTTAGAAAAAGGTTTACCAATTCATATGATTGATAAATATCGGGGATTTATGCCTATAGAACAGATTAGATACGCTGTTGGGATAAGGAAAGATGAAAGTGTTTCAAATGAAGATGCATTAAAAGAATATAATAAATTTTTAAATCATAATTTATCTTGGAAGAGCGAGTGCTTTCATTTAGGAAAAAGGACGGGACCAAATCCGTCAATTGAACAATTTATGATGGCTTTTCCACCTGAAAGATGGAACTCTATTGTTAGTTATAGTTATGATGTGGCTCATAAGGAAGTTATAAATATAATTAAAGAGAATCTTTCAAAAAAACTAACTAAGCTTAAATATGAATTATCAAATGATGTTGGGGCAAAAAAGGCAAGAGATAAGAAATACGATGAGAGTGAATATGAAAAAGCAAAAGAAATAAATCAAACTATATATAATTGCTTTTGTAAACCTCAAATAATTTTGGATTCTATTTGTTATGTAAGGATGATAAAGAATGATAAGTAAAATAAACGATTTAGTTCAAAATGTATTACTAAATAAATTAGATAGAAAAGAATTTATAAAAACTATTTCAGAATATTGTGAAAATGAAGAAAGTATAGATTTTTTTAATATGTTAAAAGATTCTGCAATTCGATTGGTTAATATTTATGAAAAGTATATAAATGATGAGAAATATAAAATTGATTTCGAATGTTCACTTAGGAATTATTTATTGTTAATTAAGAAAGAGGTAAGTGTTGTCGAATATGATAAATCAAATTTATTTGAAAAGTTTGGATTAATGTTTGATGAATCAAAAAAAACAATATCAGTAAAATACAACTTTCCTGAGTATATCAATGAAAATCTGGTAAGAAAAGTATATGAAAATAATAGTGTGATTAACAATGATATTGTATCAAAAACATTATACACAAATGAATTTATATATAGTATTACAGGATTCGAAAAGTTTAAGAGTATGGAACAAAAATTAGCGGTAATAGGGTCACTTAGAGTTCCTGAAGGTTATACTGCTTTAGTTTCTATGTCTACAGGAAGTGGAAAAAGTTTAATTACTCAAACAATAGCATATCAAAAGGAAGGCTTGACGATTGTAATAGTTCCTACTATTTCATTGATGATAGATCAGGTGAATAACGCTAAACAAATTATAAAATCTAATGTAGATGATGAAATTTTTTATTATTCTAGTGGAATTGAAATTGATAATATATTAGATGCAATAAATAATAAAAAAGCAAAACTTCTTTTCCTATCTCCAGAAAGTGTAACTAGAAATAGAAAGTTGAAAGAATCAATTATCCAGGCAAATAATAGTGGTTATTTAAAGAATATTATTGTTGACGAAGCACATATTGTAATTGAATGGGGAGGTTTTTTTAGAGTTGATTTTCAATGTATTGATGCTTTTAGAAAAGAATTATTAGATACGAATCCAAACATTAGAACTTTTTTATTGTCAGCAACATATAGTAAGTATGCAGTTGAACAATTAAAAAAATTTTATTCTGAAAATGATAAATGGATTGAAATACGATGTGATAAACTTAGACATGGAATAGTATATGATGTTATTAAAGCAAAAAATACGTCTGATAAAAAAAAGAAAATTCTTGAATTGGTAGAAATATTACCTCATCCGATGATTATATATGTTAATTCACCTAAAGAAGCAGAAGAATTAAAAAAGAATTTGTTTGAGGAAGGTTTTTATAATGTTTTCTCTTTTTCAGGAGAAACATCTAACAGTCTAAGAGAAAGCATTATATCAAAATGGAAAGCGAATGATTTTGAAATAATAGTGGCTACATGTGCTTTTGGAGTAGGTGTAGATAAAAAAGATGTTAGAACAGTTCTACATACATATATTCCCGAAAGTACAAATAGATATTATCAAGAAGCAGGTAGAGGTGGCAGAGATGATAGATATAGTTTGAGCTGTGTTGTTTATGAGGAAAAAGATATAGATATTTCATTCGGTCTAGTAGATAAGGTTATTACTACAAAAAAATTGCATGGAAGATGGTTTAGTATGTTGAATAGTAGTAATAGTATGTCATTGATGAATTCAAGATATATGATAGATACATTTGTAAAACCGATTTATAATGAGAGTGACTATTATATTGATTCAATAAATAATCAGGATGTCACGTGGAATGTATACGTTATCTTATTGTTAAGAAGACATAATTTGTTGAGGATAGATAAAGTTGATTATATAGACGGAACGTATTATTTTTTTATAACCGTTTTGGATAAAAAGATATTAATAGATAATGAAAATGCATTAGAAATTCTGGATGAAGTCAGAAATCTTGAATGGGAAAGAAACTTTAAAGAGTTTAAAATCGTAAAGAATGCGTTAAAACACGTTGGAAACGATTGTTGGTCATCGATGTTTAATAAGATATATATATATACAGATGAGTATTGCGCAGGGTGTAATTCACACAACACTATTATAAATTTTGAAGATGGAAAAGTTTTAAAAGACGATATAGAGAAACCTTTAAAAGATGTATCAGATAAAATAATGGATTTTTTATATGGTGCTTCTCAATGCTTGGTTTTATATAATGATGAAAAAATGATTACAAATTATATGATTCAATTAGGAGTTGATGCTGTGGTTGTCTCTGAAAAAGAAAGTTATGAATTATCTGTTTTACATGAAATAGGTAATTCATATGTAACTATATATTCGTATGATGAGTATAGAACATTATGTGAGAAGAATGGTTTTTATATTTCTGGTTCAATATGTATCTTTTTCCCAGATGATGAAGAATGGCAAAAAATAATGTTAAGACTGATTGAAAGTAATAATGGTAATAAATATATTATTTGTTCTAAAAATGACAGTTATTTATCATTTAGAGGGAAAAAATTAAATGAAATAATTCAGGGACCGTGTAAAAAAATATACATATAGGGTTGGAGGAATATTACAATGTTTGGAAGTGAAAATGGTATTAAAACAGAACCTACACCAGAAAGAGTATTTGAAGTTTGTAAAATTTTATCAAACAATAAAATGGAAGAAAGTAGTTTAAAAGAATTAATTGAACCACATGGGTTAAACACTAAGGGTGCTTCGTATTTTTCAACAATACGAGAGGTATGTGAGAAAGAGTTGAAATTGATAGAAAAAAAAGATGATTTTTATTTGTACATTGGAGATAAAAAAATAGTTAAAAATATAAATAATTTTCGTAAGTACTGTAATTCTCATGTTTTTACAAATAGAAATACATCTTTTTATAAAATTGCAAAATGTTTTTTAGATTCAAATGATGAATGGTTAAAATATAATACTTTATCAAATGTAAACATAACTCATTACGTTCAAAAAAATACAGGTATTTCGCTGGTTACAGAACAAAACATGTTAGGAATGAGATTTTGGATGTCATTTTTAGGTTTTGGACATGTACAGGAACAGGGGGGGAAAATTTTCTTCCTTCCAAATATGAATGTAGCTTTACGTGATTTTATTGAAAAAAGTAATCTTGAAAAAGGAAGAGAATATACTGTAAATGAATTTGTAGAAAAAATATACGAAAATGCTACGATTGCTTTAGAGAATGTTGGTGAGAGTAGAAAGTTTAATTTAGCATTATCAAATGCATTAAGGGATATGCATGATAATAAAGAAATTGAATTAAAGAATATTTTAGATAGTAAGGAAATATGGTATTTGTATAAAGATGAAACGCATAAGTTTGTTGATAGAATAACGCATATTTTATATAAAGGAGTAAAATAATATGGATATACAAATAGCAAAGCAAAGAATTAAAGATGTATTAAATGTTGATTCAATAAATAGTAGTAAAGCTGATTTTTTGATTACTCATGTACCTTTTAGACAGATATTGGTAAAAAATAATTTCTTTGATGATGTGGAAGCTGAAAAAGTATCAGAGGAAGTTTTTTTCTCTAAACATTTTCTGAACCAAGATATATATAATAAACATCAGCTAATTGTAGTAGAGGGATCAAGTGGATCAGGTAAATCTCATTTTATTAGATGGATAAATGCAAAACTTGAATCTCTGGAAAACTTTAATGATGTTGTTTTATTGATAAGAAGAAGCGATAATACTTTAAAAGGAACAATAAAACAGTTTTTGGATATAGAAGAAATACAAAATTTAAAAAATAAAGAAGTATATGACCGATTGGTTAAAGCAAATCAAAATATTAGTGAGAAAAGATTTAAGCAAGAGATATATCATAAATTTTTAGTAGAAATAGCTTCTGAGGAAGAGCAATTATTGGAGAGAACAGATAGAAAGAACTTTCGTGAATTACTTGCAAGTACGGAATTTGAAGAAAGAATGTTAATGGTTGGAGGCCCAATAGATAGAATATATACAAAAATTGTTGATGATGATTCTAGTAACAATGAAGATATTGTAGCTTTGTTTGAGGAATCGGACTTTATATTAGATTATGATTTTAATGAAAGATTAAAAAATAATGCAAGTAAACGAGCTGTTAAAATTGCAAATAAGTTATTACCAATGCAAGATGGAGAGTATATAGATGAGGATTGTAATCCTATTGTGTTGGCAGATTATATGAATTCAAAAGTTGAACAGGTTATTCAAAGTTGTGCGGGAATTGAACCAGGAGATTTTCAACAGATTTTTAAAGAAATTAGAAAGGAATTATACATTCAAGGGAAAAATTTAATATTATTAATCGAGGACATAACATCATGCACAGGAATAAATAGAGATTTGCTTAATGCACTTATAGTTGAACATACTGGTATTAATGAAAAGGAAAATATGTGCAGATTATTATCTGTCATAGGAACAACAAGTGCATATTTTGATGATAATCATATAAGAGATAACTATATAGATAGAATTACAACTCAGATTCTAATTGAAGATGGCACATTAGGAAATACAACAGATGATTTAATACAATTTGTTGCAAAATATTTAAATGCGATTTCTTTGAATGAAGAAAAGGTTGATAAATGGTATAAAAATGGAGCTTTAGAATCGGAATATCCAGTATATAAAGAAGCTAATATCCGTTGGGAAA
>AUXO012175453.1_pt1 | contig 13787 bp, 12 predicted proteins | sample 768731 | NCBI WGS metagenome assembly AUXO01 (sample SAMN02715735, study PRJNA202380) | gut metagenome | biome: sheep rumen | host: Ovis aries | place: New Zealand: Palmerston North
TGATAAATAAAAATTATGGTTTTTCGGAATTTTTGAAAATTTTTGTAATTAACGAATTATCAGGAAATTTTAATTGCTCCAATATTTTCTAAAAGCATTAAACGCTTTCGATGAATTTTCTCACAGCGGTAAAGTCTGCGCTGCTGATATAACCAACTCCCAATCCGAATGTTTTGATAAGTTTCTGTTGTTTTTGGGAAACGCCCATATTCTGAGAAAAATTCTTGTAGAAGTAGAAAACGGCTTCTCCATCTCAGTTCTGTGGCCGTCCATGGAAAGTCAATTTGATTCAGCTGTTGAATGCGCTTGCTTCCCAGTTGCTTTTTTTGATAAGCTTTTCTCCATTTTTCACATAGTTTGCCAATTGGCACATGTTCAAAGAATTCTTCTGGATTTGGAAAACGATGGTATTGATTCAGAAATGTCATTAAAATAGAAAAATTAGCTTGAAAGCCTTCTTCCTGTGATGTTCTTGTTTTGGTCTTTATTTTAGGTCGTGCGCTGAAATTTGCAATATCAATTCCAATTTCAGCAAAGCGAATAACAGTATTTTGTGACATTGTGCCTCTGAGGTATTTGCTTTTTTCAAGAATCAGCCAGCGATACAGACGTACACCTTCATAGATTTCTTTTGAAAGCGGCATTCTTCCGTATTGCTTGACAAATTGCTTGGAAAGAGTGAAGTTTGTTTCCCAGCGTTTGCGCCAGCGAATTTGCTGACGTGTCATTTTTTGTCCTCTCCTTTCTTGGCAAGATAGTGCAGTTCTGTACAAAGCTTTTTTCTTCTGCATAGAATGCCTCTGACGGGGCGGAATAGCCATGCAGCAGGGATTAAGATTTTATGGCGGTATGCCCATGGATACCATGTTTTATAGTGATCCATGGATGGGAAAATGCGGTGCAGGATGTATTTTGTTTTAGAGCTGCTGCTTTCATTTTTTACTTGATTTTCTATTGTTCCGTAAGAATTTGAGAAAATATAATAATCCAGTTGTTCCTGTTCTTCTGTGGTGAGGGATTCAAATTGAAAGTATTTCATTGCCAGCGTTCTGCTTTGTTGTTCGTAATCAGCAATTTCCAGCTCTTCCAGCTCTGTGCGAAGATAGTCCCAGTCCAAAGTATTACCAAATTTCTTCATAAAAATATAAGTGTCTAAAAGCGTTCTGACACCAATTCCGCCAGTTGCATAGTGTTTATACTCATGCGCCATGAAGTAGATATAAAAATCTTCTGTGCGAAAATGGTAGCCATATTGGTTATTTTCGTCTTTGATAAGCTTTTCTTTGATATTGCTGTAATAAGAATGCAGTTTTCCGATTTGGGTTAGAGCGAATAATTCACTGTGTATTTCAAAATTGCATACAGGAGGCTTAAAATAGGCATCATTATTCCCGACACCGAAATGTTCGCAGGTAAAGCCGAGATTAAGCATAATTTCTTTAATTTTTGAACGTTTGCTGTTATCACATAGAATATCATGGTCAGACATCTGACGCATACCGAGTTTTGGATACCAATTTTTCAGGAGTGCGCCTTTCAGAGGAATGTACCAGATTTGATGCTGTTCCAGCTGTGCAAAAATTTTATTGCATTCTGTTTCAAGGATAATATTTTTGCGGATGGCTTTTTCTTTTGCCTGTGTGAACTGGTGATGATGGATTCCAGCAGATTCCAGCACATAAGCAATACAAGCGGTTAAAATATGATTTTGGCAGACTTTAAACAAGTTTTCCAGCTCTTCTGGCTGAAATTCCTGTTTTTCAGGCGTTTTTCCAGTGACAGCACAGCGAACCAGTTCAAGCATAACAAGCGCAGTACTGCGGTAAGTTGTTTTATCCATATGTTCTCTTCTTTCTTTATAGGATATGCTTTTTCAAAGGCTTTATCAGTCCCAGTAGAAAAGAGGCTGAAAAAGCCAGTAATGCGAAAATAAAGAAAAATACAAAAATCATTATCGTCCAGAGCGGATAGGAAAGCGGTGTAATCTTGAAAAATTTATACATTAAATGTATGAAAAACGGATGAACGATATAAGCACCAAAGCAGATTCTGTCCAGCTTCCATAAAAGATTGCCTGTTTTCTCAGAGAACTGTATATCTTTGAATAACAGGTACAGCAGGCCAGCGACAACAGCAATATAAGGGCTTGTATAAGCTTTCATTGCTTTGGCGACAGAGGGAGCGAAGATTTCAGCTAAGAGCAGTAAAGCAAGTAGGAAGATAAGAAAAATTCCAGTAATTTTCTTGTTTTTACATTGTTTCGGTGTGTGTTCTGACAAGTATTTTCCGGCAAACAGGTAAAAAACAGGATAAGTTACCGGAAGTGCAATTCCAATTTCTGTGCCGGTCAGAGCATCTATAAACGGTGCAATGAAATCAAATAAAAACAGCCATAATGTGATATGTTTCATTTCTTCCTCTGTGGCATTGTCTGAAAATTTTTTAATGACAGGGAACATCAGATAAATTCCTATCAATGTGTAAATGTACCATAAATGCTTCCATCCGGCATCATTGACGACTGCCAGAACAGAAGAAGTCAGTAGTTCAAGGCTGAACTGCTTTGTTTCCATAAAGTTCTGCATCATCGCAAAGGGAATGCCGAATACAAGCAAAACAAGCACCATACGAAAGGCATATTTTTTTACACACATTTCTGGTGTGATTGTTTTTTCTTTGTTAAGTAAAAGAATACCAGTAATCATAAAAAATACCGGAACGCACCAACGCATAGCATCACGAATGCTAATGAGCGTCAGTGCCTGAATTTCCGTCATTTGGAAACGTTCCGGATTATCTGCCAGTGTACTGCATGTATGAAGTAAAATTACTGCGAGCGTTGCAATAATTCTTAATAATGAAATATCTTGTTTCTGTTTCATAGCTCTTCCTTTGCTTTGCGGAGGGCGGATGCAATGACAGTATCCATGTCATAGTATTTATACTCTCCAAGCCGACCACCGAACAGAATATTTTGTTCTTTCTGTGCGAGTGCCTGATATTCCGCATAGAGTGCGCTGTTTCGGGCATCATTGACAGGATAATATGGTTCGTCTCCGGCTTTCCATTCGGAAGAATATTCTTTGCTGATGACTGTTTTCGGCAAATCATTGCCGTTTTCGTCTTTTCCGAACTCAAACCATTTATGTTCTATGATACGAGTCCAAGGTGTTTCTCTGTCTGTATAGTTGACTGCTGCATTTCCCTGAAAATTAGGTTGATTCAGAACTTCTGTTTCAAATCTGACAGAACGGTATTCCAGTGTACCGAGACAGTAATTGAAATAAGCATCAATTGCACCAGTATAAATAATTTTCTTTGCAGTCTTTTTCAATTCTGTCTGATGCTCCAGAAAGTCTGTATTTAGCTGAATTTCTATTCCGTCTAGCATGTTTTCCACCATTTTGGTGTAACCGCCGACCGGAATTCCCTGATATAATGCATTAAAATAGTTATTATCAAACGTAAAACGTACAGGAAGCCGTTTAATAATAAAAGCAGGAAGGTCTTTACAGTCACGCCCCCACTGTTTTTCAGTGTAGCCTTTGATGAGTTTTTCGTAAATGTCACGGCCTACTAAAGAAATTGCCTGTTCTTCGAGGTTTTGAGGCTCTCCAAAGATTTCTTTTCTCTGTTCTTGAATTTTTGCAAGAGCTTCTTGGGGAGTGACAACCCCCCACATCTTGTTGAATGTGTACATGTTGAAGGGGAGAGAGTATAATTCTCCCTGATAATTGGCTACCGGTGCATTTGTAAACCGGTTGAATTCTGCAAACTGATTTACATAATCCCAGACAGTTTTATTATTTGTATGGAAAATATGTGCGCCGTACTGATGCACGTGAATGCTTTCTATCTTCTTTGTATACACATTTCCGGCAATCTGAGGGCGTTTGTCAATTACCAGAACAGATTTTCCGGCTTTTTTCGCTTCGTGTGCAAATACTGCACCATACAGTCCTGCACCGACGATTAAATAATCAAGCATTCTTTCACCTCAACATTAAAGCGTATTCAGATATTCCATGAAATTCTGTTTATTTTCAAGTGCGGTTGTGGTAGGCCGTCCAAGATTTTCTCTTGCACCGATAGAGCATTTCACTTCAATCAGAGAAAGTGCATTACGGGATTTTGCGTTTTCAAGTTCCTTGTCGAGGTCGTCAAAATTATCTACGCAGACAGCGTTTGGATAACCACAGGCCTTTGCAATGCTGACTAAATCAATCTGAGAAGCAACAGTAGGCATACCGCCAACTGTTTCGTGTGCGCCGTTGTTAATGACAACATGAATCATGTTTTTCGGCTGATTTGCGCCGAGTACTGCCATAGACCCCATATGCATCAGCACAGCTCCGTCACCGTCTACGCACCAAATACGCTGATTCGGCTTGTGAATGGCTACACCAAGCGCAATGGAAGAAGCATGTCCCATAGAACCAACTGTTAAAAAGTCATATTTATGGCTCTGACCGTTTGCAGTACGTGTTTCAAACAGTTCACGGCTAGGTTTTCCAGTAGTGGAAACAATTGGGTCTTCTCCGGAAGCCTTTGCAATATGCTGAATAATTTCTTCACGAATCATATGATTGCTGTTTTTATATTCTACATCAGGAGCATTGGTCAAAGCACCTTTGCGAATGATGAAAGCAACCTGCTTTCCGCTTGCAAGAACGGACTGGAATTCTTGCATTGCATTCTGTACTTCTTCTTCTGTGGTGTCCTTGCTGACGATAAATGTACAAATGTCCATATCTTCCATCAGTTTTACAGTAACTTCGCCCTGATAAATATGCTGAGGCTCATCATGAATACCAGGCTCACCTCTCCAGCCAATGACAAAAATCATGGGGATAGCGTATACTTTATCATTCAGAAGAGAAGCAACTGGGTTAATAATATTGCCTTCTCCACTGTTCTGCATGTAAACAACTGGTGTTTTGCCGGTTGCCAGATGATAGCCTGCTGCTAAAGCAGTACAATTGCCTTCATTTGCTGCAATGATATGATGCTGCTGGTCAATGCCATAAGTATCCATCAGATAATTACATAATGCTTTGAGCTGAGAATCCGGAACGCCAGTATAAAAATCTGCTCCGAGAAGCTTAACAAAATTTTCTACTTTCATGATAAAAATCTCCTAAATATCTAAAATTTCACGGTACAATTGTTCAATAATTGTTTCATCTAATGAAATTGGATGGTTTTTTAAGCGTACCGGATTAACAGAATGTTTCAGAATTGAAATCTGTTCTTCTGTCACTGAAGCGGGGGCTTTTAATTCTAAGGAATCTACAATCTGTGCGAAGCGTTTAGAAGCCTCTAGCGGTGTGTTACATCCCATTGCAGAGGCAATGCTATTAAATACTTTATGCAGATGTTCCGACCCTCTAGTGTCAATGCAAGTGGCATCTTGACGAAGCATATATGGGAACAGTGCTTTCACACAAAGTGCAGCTGCGTGACCATGTGCAATTCCATAAAGGCTAGTCAGTTTATAACACATTGCATGACCAGCAGTTGTTTGTGTAATGTTAATTGCTTTTCCTGCAATATTTGCCGCTTTTAACAAATTTTGATTTGCATTTTCCTGATTATTCAGATATTCTGACAAATTTTCAAGAATTATCTGAATGGCCTGACGAGAATATTGCATACTTTGTTCTGTAGAATTCACTGACCAGAAAGATTCTACTGCATGACAAAGTGCATCCATCAGGGTGGCCTTTTTCTGATATAATGGAAGCGTTTTCAATACACTAGGGTCTAATAGAACTGCTGAGGGAATACAGCTTTCATGTGCAACAGATTGCTTTTCGCCATTTGCATAGATAACTGCAAAGCGTGTGGCTTCACTGCCAGTTCCGGCAGTGGTAGGAACGGCAATCAAAGGAATTTGATTTGGAACAATTTCCTGTTTCAGATAATTTTCATCTGAATTCATATTCGCATATAATTTAATGCATTTCGCCACATCAATGGCACTGCCGCCGCCAACGGCTGCAATCATGTCACAATGACTTTCATGAAAAACTTTTACCCCTTTCACAGCCGATTCATATAAAGGATTCGGCTGAAAATCGGAAAAACGAACTACTTCAATAGAAAGCTTTTCAGGAAGTTCTGAAAAATAGTTATTTAAGCGCAGAAACTGCATAGAACCGTCACAAACAAGCAGAATCTTTTTGACACCAAGCTGAATGAAATACTCATTCAGCTCGGTATAGTCCTGACTTGCGTTTAAAATCAGCTGTTCAGCCATAATTATACATCCTCCGGAATCAGGCGGATAATGTCCTTAAACGGCATACAGATTTCGTCACATTCTTTTGCTCTGTGATGTTCGAGAATCATCTTGGCAGCGTTCTGCATTGCCGGGAAGCCAGTTCTGGTAAGCTGATTTGCGTAGATAACGACATTTACGCCACGTTCTTTAAATTCTTCTTCTGTTACCATGTTGAAAGATGTCGGAACGACAACAATCGGTGTCACAGCGTCCTTTGCCCGGAATTTCTCAACGAATTCAAAGATTTCAGAAGGGTCTTTCTTCCTGCTGTGAATCATAATAGCATCTGCACCAGCTCCAGCAAAGGCAAACGCTCTCTCTAAAGCATCTTCCATACCCTGTTCCAAAATTAAGCTTTCAATACGGGCACAAATCATGAAATCTTTTGTTTTCTGGGCTTTTTTGCCTGCCTTAATCTTCTCGCAGAAGTCCGGAATAGAAGCCTGAGTTTGTTTTACCTCTGTACCGAACAGAGAATTTTTCTTTAAGCCGGTCTTATCTTCGATAATGACCATAGAAACACCCATTCTTTCAAGTGTTCTGACGGTATACACAAAATGTTCTGTCAGTCCGCCGGTATCGCCGTCAAAGATAATGGGTTTGGTAGTGACTTCCATAATATCATCAATGGTGCGGAATCGGGAAGTCATATCCACTAATTCAATATCAGGCTTGCCCTTTGCAGTAGAATCACAAAGGGAACTAATCCACATTGCATCAAACTGTCTTGCCCCGCCGTCTTGATTAACAACTGTATTTTCAGCAATCAAGCCAGTTAAGCCGCTGTGTGCTTCAATGGCTGTAATTGTGCCTTTCATAGCAATTGCTTTTCTGAGGCGGGCACGTCTGACATCAGGCATTGCCATATCTGCACGAGCTCTATTTTCGAGGTCTTTATATTTTTCATCGTTAGAATAGGGGAATTCTACAAGCTTTCCGCCGTAAGAAGCTAAAATAGAAACAACTTCATCACGAACCGGCTTCTGTACGCCTTCTTTCCAGTCGTCACCATGTACAACATAATCAGGCTTATAAGCAAGAAGATTTTCCTGATAGCTTAAGCTCTTCTGTTCTACAACCTGAGAAACACCGGAAATGCTTTCAAACATAGCTTTTCTTTCAGAGAACGGCAGAAGCGGAAAACGCTTGTAACTGACAACAGCTTCATCAGAAAGGACACCAATAATTAATTTGCCTAATCTCTTAGCTTTTTTAATGATTGCAATATGTCCGCTGTGAATCATGTCTGTAGAAAAACACATGTAGACTTTACGATTTTCAATTTCTGCGAGTTTTGCAGAAACAACAGCAAGGTCTTCGGGGTTGTCAATTTCAGCACAGAGGCGGTTTTCAGTATCTAAAGGGAAAATATGCTTATCAGCCTGATTCAGAGCATTCTCAGCATAGCATTGTTTTTGTTTATCGTCACCAGATTCACAGAATTCGATAATCTTGTCAAGCCATGCTTTCCAGTCCTCTTTCTTCAACTTATACAAAGGCTGAGCAGAAACAGCATCATTGAAGAATTCAATTCCAACTTTTGTGATTTCTCCGTTTTGCAGAACGGCTTTGAAATCTTTTTCAGGAAGTGCCTGTGTAGTGCTGACTGTCATACAGCTTTTTTCAGAAGCAATAACATCATCAAAGACTGTATTTTCAAACACTAAATCGCCGTGCATGAGCAGAATATCATCCTCTTGCAGGTATTCTCTTGCACAATAGATAGAATAAATATAATTTGTCTTATCATAAACGGGATTTTTCACAAACGTAATATGCACAGGAATTTCCAGACTATTGCAGTAATTCACCAAGACATTGTCAAACGCACCTGTCGTCATAACCACTTCTGTGATACCAGCATCTGCAATTAACTGTAACTGTCTGCTTAAAATGGTCTCTCTTGCAGAGATTTCGGTCATACATTTTGGATGTTCTGATGTCAGAACCCCCATGCGGCTGCCCATGCCGGAATTAAGAATTAAAACTCTCATTTCTTCTTTTTCCTCCTTAAGAACTGTTGGAATGTTTCTTTGTTTCTAATGACATAGAAGGCGGTAAATGCTGTAAATATTGCAAGAAGCACATACCGGACTAATGTATATTCAAATACAAAACTAAGCACAACTCCAGTCACTACAACAACCACTGAAACAGATGTGATTATTTTCATATTATAAATATTGAATTTAAGAATTTTTATCATTGCAGCATAATCAATGATAACTTGAAGCAGATAAGAAATCATTGTGGTGTAACCTGCTGCCAAATAGCCGAATATCGGAATAAAAATTGCATTCAAGACGATATTGACTACAGCAGAAACAACACTGCCAATCATGACATATTTCGGTTTTTTATAATAATATACTACATTTGCAAAGATATAGTAAAGGGCTGCGAAATAAACACCCGCTACTACGGAAGGAATAATATAAATTCCTTCATGATAGCTGGAAGGAGCAAGAATTTTCATAATTTCCGGTGCAAGAAACATGAAAATGATACAAATCATTGCATAAGTAAATACTAATACAACCGTGACATCATTGATACGCTTATAGTCCTTTTTTTCACACTTCTCATACGTCCATGGAATCAGAGAAGCATTGATAGACTGCCAAAACATTTTAATAACTGCGCCGCCAGAATAAGCAACACTGTAAATACCAGCAGCAGATTCGCTTACAATGGAAGCAATCATAATTCTATCCATATGATTGAGGATATGCAAAGAAAGATAATGCGGAATTAAGGGCAAATTAAATTTTAATGCGTATTTCCAAAACTGCGTGCTGATTTTAAATTTAGCCTTTCTTGCATGATGGACGACAAAAATCAGATAGAAAAATAAAAATACAGTTCGTTCGCCTAAAATTCTACCATATACATGATGTTCCGGCAGACGCATGACAGAAATAATACCTACAGTTGGAGCTAAAATGGCTAATAACAGAGAAACTGTTGTGGTAAGCTTCCATTTATATTCAAATCTTTGCCGAACCGTCCACAAAGAAAGTGCAGCTTCAAACATGAGCAGTAAAAACATGTAGCAGATTAAATTCATTGGCAGTTTCATGAAATTATAAACAAATTTACAGAATAAAATCACGATTGTGCCAATAATTGTCGCAGAGCAGAATGTTAAAGAATACATGGAGAAAGAATATTTATCTCGCTCTTCTTTAAATTCCATCATGCCATTATTGAAAACGCCCTTCGACAGGCAAAGACCGGTAAAAATCACCATAATCTCATACCAGGAGAAAAACAAAGATACTTGGCCATATTCATCTGTACTAAGCAGTCTGGTATAAATAGGTGCAGTAATCAGCTGTAATCCTTTTTGAATGAGCTGGGTCATCATCAGCGCACCAGAAGCAAGCATTGGAGGCGATATATTTTTTATTTTTTGCAGTAACTTCATTTTAATGTGCGCTCCTTATTTTTAATTTTGACAGCAGATAGTCAAGAACATGATGCTTCTGTCTAAGACCAATGTCAATCTGTCCTGAAAGCTCTCCCATTAAAAGCATCGGGAAGAAAAGATAAGAATATTTATAAAATTCAGTCAGCATTCCAGTCAGATATACGAAAATTCCTACTGTGAGTACTTTAGCAATTTCAGATTCTTTATTTTTAGAAGAACCTATTACAAAAAATAATAATATAAAAATATAAACAACAAGTAAAATCACGCCTCCACGGTAAAGCGTCTCAATATATCTGTCATGTGCATGAAGTCCAGCAGGATATACAGCCGGCAAATTCATTTTTGCACCACGGTAGATATAAGATTCTACGCCATATCCGAAAATAGGATTTTTCTTGATAAAATACCATGCCCTGTCCCAGATATAAGTACGGCCTGTCAGCGTCAAGTCTTTTCCTAGAATGTCCACAATCAAAAAACGGAACAATTCCTGCATTCTAAAAACGACAATTCCAAAAAACATCACCATATTTAAGATAAAATAATTCGTGCTGTTAAAAAATTTCGTTTTATTGGAGAACATCGGCAGAGAAAGCAGAAGCATTAAAGCAATAACAACCATAGAAGCACCAGAACGGAATGTCAACACTGCAAATAAATCTAAAAACAGTGTAATGCATAACAGGATTTTAGAAAAACGTATGTTATATTTTTTTCTGCCGACTGCCAGCACTAAGGCCGGAAGCATAATATTAACATTCTGGTTATCATATCCCAAAAAGTAATTCGTTGAAAAATACTGTGTGGAATACAGTCCTTTCGGGAAAAACACAATTGACAGGAAATTCAAAAACAGATAGCCAATCAGCAGATATAAAAGCCCATGAAAGAAAAAACTAGGGTTTTCATTTGCGACGACCTCAGTTAAAATCGTCAGTCCTACAAAAATAACAGCATCTACACGAATATCTGAAACAGCTCCGCCTTTGGAAATTGTGACTCCCACCAAATAAATATGATATAAAATCACAAAGATTGTGACTTTTGCCCTTTTAGGATACTTCCAGAAGAAAAGATAGAAAATAAGCAGAACCATCAGTGTGAAATACATCATCAGGCGAAATACATGGTCTATCGAAGAGACATAAAAGAAATATCTTGGTTCCATAAAAATCATGTAAGCGAGAAAAAATAAAATATCCCGCATATGAACAGAACTCTTATTATCAAATTTCAACATTTAATCAATCACACCTGCAATATGCTTTGCAACTCTCTTCTCTACTGGAGGAGGTGTCATATAATCCCCGTACCAGTGTTTCAGCAGATAGTCATAACCAGCAGGCGCCCAGAATTCTCCATCTTCAAACTTCATTTTCACTTTTTTCTTGAAGCACTTAGCAGGAACGATGCATTTCATGCCATAATCCGGTGCGAAAGTAATTGCCCAGTCACATTTTTCAAGATGACAACTCTCCAACACTTTATCTGTACTTTTCATACACTTGACTGGATTCAGAAGCTTTCCTACAGGGACGACTTTTAAGAAGTTCACAGCAGCGGATTCTAATGTCCCTCTTTTTTTACTGTCAGAAGTGCCGTTTTTCGCAGACCGAGCCATTCTGCAAAGAATATGATGGAATTGAAGATTATAATAATGCATTTTTCTAGAAAACTTTGCATTTGGCATACCATCTATGATGAAAATATCAATCCAGATATTTTGTGTTGTCTTTTTACCGCCGATTTGACGAATCACTTTCTTTTCTGTAGTTTCGACCTTTGGCTGAAGCTTAATATCTCTGCTTCCGTTAGGGTTGTTGGAATATGTTTTAATACCAACATGGGAAGGGAGTTCTGATGCAGGCAAAGAAAGAAATTTTTCAGCATTTTTCCTTGTCATAAAAATATCAACATCATCATCCCACGGAATAAAACCTTTATGACGAACTGCACCCAGCAGTGTTCCAAAACCAAGATAATATTCAATTTCATTTTTTTCACAGACAGCAGCGACTTTTTTCAGGAGTTCAAGTTCAATTTTTTGCAGTTCAGCAAGCATAGCCGCCTGATTTGTGTTTTTTTCCATAAATAATAACCTCTCACTCACTACACCAATACGCTTCAAAATCATGGTGTGATTTTCTCTTTTCTTCGGGCGGAAGCTGCATATAATCTCCATAAAGCTTCCTTAAATAGGCATCATACCCCACAGGAGCCCAAAATTTCCGACCTTCAAACTCTACTTGAACTTTATCAGAAAAAACTTCTTTTTTCATAATTTCCTTTGCACCGTAATAACCGCCGGCAAAAAATCCGGCATATTCTGCTGTATCAAAATCAACTTTTTTAAGCCAGTTATTAATTTTATAAATCCAGAATTTTGGGGAAGTATGCCCGATTGTAGCAATAAGAATATATTTTCCAATAGTTCTGGTATGTTTTTTCCAGTTCAGAAAGCCTGCATTCTTATCAGCATAGCGGTTTGTCTGCTTATAAGCCGTAATAGTAGACATATGAAACGAAATAAAAGCTTGCAAAACAGTTAATTTAAATTTTTGCAGAAATTTACTTGATTCAATGCCGTCAATAGGAAAGACATCAATAAACACACGTTCTTGATATTGTTTTCTCAGATTAGAATCCAATATGGTATGTTTATTTTTTAATTTACAGCATCTTCCCCAACAGTTAGGGTTGATTAAAATGTCATCAAGATAGTAATCTTTATTTTGATACGTACGAATGACTTTTTCATAATCTTTTCTAGGGAGCATCACGTCAATATCATCATCCCACGGAATAAAGCCTTTATGACGAACAGCTCCCAACAGTGTCCCGCTGGACAGAAAATAAGTAATTTCATTTTTTTCACAGAATTCTGCAAAGCTGATTAACATATCAAGCTGAATCTGTTTAATTTCCTCAGTGCTAATTTTTTCCAAGGTATGTCCTCCCATGATTAAAAACTGCTTTCATATTTTTTATGGAAAAATTTCGCATTAATGAAAGACTTTACTTTTCTATTCCAGTTGACTTTTTCCATATAGATATACGGAAGCTCTTTTATTTCAGAAGGCTGAATTGTTCCAAGTTGAATCTGTTTTTCAAGCCAGACATTAAAAATAATCTCGCTGACTCTGCCATAAAATCTGCCTTGAAAAGCAGAAAGTTCCTGATTATCACTGTCAATGCACTTTTCAAGCTCAAACAAAATGGAAAACAGCCACTGACAATAATCTGAAAACAGTTCCTGTTTCATAATCATCATATTGAACATATAGCCCCATGTGCGGTTGAGTACTATGTCATACTGTTTCAGATAGTCAGGATATAACTTCTGTATCACCTTTCTGGTTTCATCCAAATGGGAAGCATAATGTGTATGTGCATAGTGAGAAAAAAGCGTTTCAATATAATAATTTCTTTTCTTAGGAACAAAAATTTTATATTTTGGAAGCATTGGCGCAAGTTCGGAATAGGTCAGCACATTATCAAAAGGATTCTCACTTTTTTTCTTAAAAGAGAAATGTCTTCTATAATGCACCAGTCCCAGATAATCGGCTGTCTGGTTCTTCCAAAGAAAAAAAATACCCGTCAACTCGCAGTACTTCGGGTTTTTGGTGCTAATATTCTCACCGGTATTGTCACCAATATATCCAATATCTTCTTTTCCTTCTCTGCCGACATGAAGTGGGAGATACATTGCATCTTTGGGCATTTGATATTGTTTATGTGCTGCAACACCGATTATCACTTTTTGTGTTTCCATAACGACCCTCATTTTTTAAAAATTTATAGAAATTCAGCAATTTTCTGTATCAATATGAAATTATAGCACAGATTTTAAATTTTGTCAAGAGGTAATATATGTTCTGTTAGTGAAATCATAGAAGCAACCACAAAACAAGAAGCAGACTCTAAAATTTTGATAACTTTTCACAAAAGCCGATTTTTCTGAAATCTGAAACAGGTGACATCCTCCCCCGCCTCTTAGGCGGGGGAGGAATTGCGTTCACCCTCTTGACAGATTACCCAAAATATGATATAATATATCAAAATAAAAGAACC
>AUXO012822882.1_pt1 | contig 13786 bp, 19 predicted proteins | sample 768731 | NCBI WGS metagenome assembly AUXO01 (sample SAMN02715735, study PRJNA202380) | gut metagenome | biome: sheep rumen | host: Ovis aries | place: New Zealand: Palmerston North
CTCAGTCCGCACTTTAACAAAAGACAATCGATTAATTTGATAGTACCCCTCTCACAATGACTCACACGCTATTAGCACACCAAACAAACGAGTGATAATCAAAATTGATAGATAGTCTATCAGTTTGAAAACTATTGTATAAAATTTATTAATATGCTATCATAATTATAGAGGGTGGTGATATCGTGAGAAATGAAGATATTACAACATTCTCACTTAGTGCGATTGGTTTATCTGTATCTCTTACTGATTTCAAAAATTGGTTAGATATCATATTAATAATATTATCAATATTGAATGTATCAATAATATTATTAATCAAGTTGAGAAAATATCTAAAGGATGGAAAGCTTGATAAGGATGAGATTAAAGATATATCAGAGGATATTAATCACATTAAGGATGATGTTAAAAAATTAAATAAGGAGGATAGAGGAAATGAATGATGAGAGAATTCCCAATCGTTCTAATTGGTGCTTAAAAGAGTTTTCAGGAATGGTTATCGACAATAAGAAAATTCTAATTGATGCATATTATAATGAGGAACTGATTGAATTATTATCAATGTTTAAATATTCCAATTTACCTAAAACAATTAATGAAAGAACGTTTGAATTAATGATATTAGGAGGATATGGTAGAGTTTTCTCAAAAAATGGAAAAATCTATAATGGTGTTGGTAAAATGGGAGGTCGATTAGATTATCGATATATTCCTGATGAAGCAACTCTTACAAATACCTATCTTAATTATTCTGAAACATTAAAGGTTATAACTCCTCTAAATGTGGATGAAATTAATGAGAAAAATCGAGATGGATATGTTGCAATAATTCCTAATGATTATTTATTTTATGGAGTTATAGATACATTAAGATTATATGCTGAATTCCAAACTGAGTGTGATTTAACATTGAAAGCATTATTATATAATTTAAGAATTCCATTTCTAGCATCTACTGATGATAATAATGTCAAAAATGCTTTTGATAAATTATATCAGGATGTAGTTGAGGGAAAAACAATCAAAGCAATCACAGGAACAGCACTCTATGAAGCGTTGAAATCTTATCCAATGGATAGTGGAGTTCAGGGAAGAATTAAAGAGGTTATCGAATTAAAGCAATATAAGAAAGCACAATTCGAAAATCGTTTCGGACTTGGAACTAACTATAATATGAAGCGTGAGAGCTTAACGGATAGTGAGGTTGATGCTGATAGTGATACATTACTCCCTACTCCTGATGAAATGCTACAATGTAGAAAAGATGCACTTGAGTTATTAAATAAAGCGTTCGGAACTAATATATCCGTTGAATTCAATTCAGCGTGGAAGATTAGAAGAGAAGCAATCGAGATTAATCTTGATAATGCTAAAAATAATGAGATTGAGAATAAAGATAATACTGAGGAGGTAGATAATAATGAAAAAGTGGATGAAGCTTAGAGATACAATCCCTACTCCTCAATTTAAAGGAATATTTTTCAATCTTGCTAATTCGGAACAATTTGAATATATTAATGATGATAATAAGAAAACATTAAATGTTGATTATTATGATATATATTCAAGAGAAAAATTAGCATCACAATATTTTATTAATAATATGGATAGTGATTATATTATTGTTGATGGTGATGATTTAGTTTTAGTTGGTTCTAATGATTATGCTGTTGTAGATACAACATATGATGAATTATATGATAAATTATCTGATATTATCATTGAGAGGTATAAAAATAAGTGGGATAGAATATATGATGTTTTAGTTGAGAAAGAGTATGAAGCTTTGGATAACTATAATATGGAGGAGACAAGAACTCCAAATTTAACATTCCAAAAGACATTAAATGTTGAGGATAAGAGAACTCTTGATAGAGAGGATAAGAGAACTCTTAATTTAACGGATGAAAAAACTCTTGATTTAACTGATGAAAAAACACTTGATTTGAATGATACCACAAATACTAAAACTAAGGTTGATACAACATCCGTTGTAGATACCAATAAATTTGGTTTCAATGATAATTCAGGAAATGGTTCACCATATGAAAAAGCAACAACACATAATACAGCAAACCCTCTTGATAATCAAGTTGATACAACACTTGATAGAACGGGAACTGATACTGATACTCATACAGGAACTGATACTGATACTCATACAGGAACTGATACATTAGAGCAATCAGGAACTGATACAATGAAGCATACAGGAACTGATACTGATGTTCATACAGGAACTGAGAAATTAACTCGTAGAGGTAATATAGGAGTAACCACATCTCAGCAAATGTTAGAGAGTGAGATTAAGCTCAGAGCTTTATATAATATGGTTACAATTATCTATAATGATATTGATAAGATATTAACATCACCTATATATTTATAAAATAAGAAAATAAGGAGGACAAAAATATGCAAGGTGGATATGTAATGTTTGATATTAGTGCTTTGAATTTTGCTTCAAGCTCTAAACAAACAACTAAAAAATTTACTGATAGATTAGGTGAAATCTTTGGATTAAATAAACCTATTCTAGTGTTTGGTATTCCTAACCATACTCCAATCTTTGGTAGTATTGTTAAGAATTCAACAACTTATACATTAACATATGTTGATGGAACTAAGGTTACTGAAATTCTATTTGAAACTACAGGAACAACAATTACAACAACTGATGTTAAAAACCCTACTCAGGGAAATTAATACATCTAAAAGGAGGTAAATTAAAATGGATGTAAAACAAATAGCAACAATGCTTAATACGATTACTAAGGAAGATTTAGGTCTTGAGGCAATCGTATCAGAAGATTTATCCAATATCGTTGATGTTGGAACAGCGGTAGCAAACGCAAACGCTTATGATAATTATGTAAAAGCTTTAGTAAATAGAATTGGTAGAACTATTTTCGTTAATCGTAAATATTCAGGTGTAGGTAAGAATATTTTAAGAGAAAATTGGGAGTATGGTTCAGTTATGCAAAAAGTTCAATGCGACATACCTGAAGCTGAGGAAAATGAAGATTGGAAGCTTGTTGATAGAGCATCATATGATCCTAATGTATTCTATGAACCAAAGATTTCAGTTAAGTTCTTCAATTCGAGATGTACATTTACAATCCCAATGTCATTTACTGAGATGCAAGTAAAAGAGTCATTATCAAGTGCATCAGAGCTTAATGGTTTTGTATCAATGATTGAAAATATGATTGATGTTTCTATGACAATTAAAACTCAGGGCTTGATTAAGAGAACAATTAACAACTTAATTGCTGAAACAATTTATACTGATTTTAGTGGTTCAGGTTATAATAATGGTTCTCACGTTAGAGCAATCAACTTATTATATTTATATAATAATGGTCCATTATCAGGACAAACACCACTTACTCAAGCTAATGCATTAACTGATAAGGATTTCTTGAAATTCGCATCTCAAACAATGAGATTAGTAATGCTTCACTTAAAGGATATGAGTGTATTATATAACTTAGGTGGAAAGCCAAGACATACACCTCAGGAATTATTGAATGTTTGGTTACTTGCTAACTTTACATCAGCAATTGATATGTATTTAGAAGCTGATACATTCCATAAGGAATTAGTAGCACTTAAGGATGGATATGAGGAGGTTTCTTATTGGCAAGGAACAGGAACTGATTACTCATTCGGTAGTGCTTCAAAGATTAATGTAACAACTGCTGAGGGACATTCTTTAGAGCTTGATGGTATCATTGGTATCTTCTTCGATAGAGATGCGTGTGGTGTATGTCACGAGAATAAGAGAGTTAGAGATAATTACAATCCTCGTGCTGAATTCTATACAAAATTCACTAAGTGGGATGCAGAGTATTTCAACGATTTCAATGAGAATGTTGTTGTATTCTTCATAAAGTAATTAAATATGATTATGAGGGATGTGGGATATTAATCCCTATCCCTCTTATTTTTGATTTTAAAATATAAGGAGGATAATAATATGACTAAAGATTTAAAATCATCAAATACAGGGGAAACAATCAATCCTAATATTGTTTCAGAGAATATTCCATCAGGAGCTGTTACAACTGAGAAGCTTGCTGATAGTTCAGTAACTACAGCAAAGATTAATAACGGAGCTGTAACTACTGATAAGCTTGCTGATGGTGGAGTTACTACAGGAAAGCTTGCTGATGGTTCAGTAACTACAGGAAAGCTTGCTGATGCATCCGTTACAACAGCAAAGATAAAAGATAGTGCTATCACATCAGGAAAAATTAATGATGGAGCTGTTAATTATGATAAGCTTGCTACAGCACTTAAAAATTTAATCAATGGAAAAGCATCATCAGAAGATTTAACAACTTTACAAAATGCATTAACAACACATACATCAAATACATCTAATCCTCATAATGTAACTAAATCTCAGGTTAATTTAGGAAATGTAGAAAATAAAACTATGGATAATACTCCTACTCAAAATAGTGATAATTATGTTAAGAGCGGTGGTGTTTATACATCATTATTAGGAAAACAACCTACTTTAGTATCAGGAACTAATATTAAAACTATTAATGGGCAATCAATATTAGGTTCAGGTGATTTACCAATCTCAGGTGGTAGTGATATTGGTTTTATCACATTAAATAATGCAAGTGGAACATTAACTGATGCTCAATATAATGAATGCTTAAAACCATTTTGTGTTATAAAATATATTAAAGCATCTAATGATATAGAATATTTAATAAAAAATCAAGATTTAAATACTGATACTCCATCCAATGCACAATTTTTCTTTTATGGAATAAGGTCTATATATGGTAATAATATACTTTTACAATCTTATGAATGCGAGATAAATCAAGATAATAAATCATATAATATAATATATGAAAGTAAAAGTGCTAAATTATATAATCACGTTATAATTATTCAACCTATAAATACTAATATTATTGATTTATTTGTTTTTGAAATATTATCAACAAAATCAACTAATTTAACACTTAATGAGATATTAAATTTAACAACATATTCAAATAATGTTACATTTTCATATAATGCTGATTTATATTCAGGTTCATTATCTATTGAAAGTAATACAATTACCATTTATGGTGTATATATAAATAATGGAGTAGCTAATAGAGTTGAAGAATCATTTACTTTAAATAATTTAGAAATAACATCTCAATCAATTTATGAAATTCAATAAAGTAGGTGATTTATATGAATATCGTTCTATATAGATATCAGGATGATTTTAAAAAACTGAATAAAACACTACCATCAACAACAGGTAATATATTAACATTATCAGGATATCTTAAAGATGGAAGCTCCGTTTTAAACCCTATAATTGAGGTTACATCAGCATCAACATTAGTAGGTTTTAATTATGCATATATTGCAACATTTACTAGATATTATTTTGTATCAATTGAAAGTATATCAAATAATTTATGGACTTTAAGATTAAAGGTTGATGTATTACATACATATCATACATATATAGAAGATACAGGAGCATATATTGAAAGAACTGAAGCATCCAATATCTATTCAACTCTAATTGATGATGATATGCTGACATTTAGAAATGCTAATGATATTACAATCACTAACCTATCTAATCAACCTCAGGGTGATAAAAAGGATATTGAATTGAAACATTATCTTAATTCAGGTTCATATAATATTACATTATCCGTTATTAATGATAATAATATCCAAACGTTTGATGAGGATGAAACAATATTTGATGTTACAGCAATTCCACCAATTGATAATATGTCAAGTGTAATATATCCTGAAGAAAATGGAATGACATATTATAATTATACATATGTTGCTTCACTTGTTGATATTAATGTATCACTTAAAAAAATATATGAGGAAGCTAAGGCGGACTTTATAAAATCAGTAGTTGTTTTCCCTTTTGAGATTGATACAATTAAAGAAAAGAATGAACAGGGTGAAATTACATCCAATGTTAAAAAGGTAACATTAAGATTAGGAAATCAAAATTTTGGTTCTAATAATGTCGGATTATTAAAATATGGTTCAATTGGTTTCTTAACATTCTTAGATTATACATTCCCTAATAGAACTAATTTCTATGATTATGAACCTTATACAACCTTAGAGATGTTTATTCCATATGTTGGATGGAAAACAATAAATATATCTGATGTTGTTGCTTCACGAGTATTATTAACATTTAGATTGAATTTTGAAACAGGTAAATCAACAATCTATTTAATTAATTATACTAAGAATTATGTTATTGCTTCATATGATGCTCAAATAGGAGTAGTTGTTCCTCTATCTCGTAGCAATATGGAACAGGTAAACGCTCAAGCAATATCTAATGGTATCTCAATGGTTTTAGGTGTATTAGGTGGAGCTGTATCAACTACCTTAGGAGTAGCTTCAAAAAATCCAATTGCAATTGCTGGTGGTGTTATGAGTGCTACCAATTCAATAGCAAAGGGTATACAAAATCATATCGGAAATTTTGAACGTGGTCAGGTTCAGGTTAAGGATGGAAATAATGGACTTGATAATAGAAATGTATTATTAAAGGAAACAAGAAAATTAAGAGCTTCAATGCCACCATCTAATGTTTTCGGTATTCCATCTAAAAAATCAGCAACTATTGGATTATGCTCAGGATATACATCAGGAGTTATTACTAAATTTGTTGTTGATGGTGGAGTTACAATCTATGATGAGGAAATTGAGGAAATTAAGAGAATTTTCAAAGATGGTATAATAATATAAAAAGAGGGATTATTTCCCTCTTTATTTTTTATTGTATATTTTATCCACCGATACAAAAATTCAAATAATTTTCAACGATATTTCCTACCTCATTATCCTGATAGAATACTAAATCTTTATGATAATATGATAAAATCTTTTTTCCTATTTCATCAAATACCTTAGTTATTTTTCTTCTATAATGAAAATTAGTATTAAATTTATCAGAGAATATTATTGTATTATTCTCAACCCATATGGGAGTAGTTTTCCTATGTATGAATGTAAATGTCCTATCAGGTTGAAATACTATCTCAGCTTGTAACGTTTCACCATCAAATTCTATAAAGTAAATTAATTTGATATCATCCTTTTCAAATTTATCCTGAAGATGTGGATACATCCTAAGCTCAAATTTACCCTCATCAATCATTCTTAATTTTGGATTATTAAAAGCAAAGTATTTATTTGATTTCTTATATTTCTTATCTATTGATTTTATATATTCAATTCTTAGATGCATAATAGGGTTAGAATTCTTATCCCTATATTCATATGTATCAATATCACCACATTCCATTTTTTTAATCTTAGTGATACCCATCTCATTGAAATAAGGACAATATAAGCTGATAGTGTTAGCACATAAGAAATTGATTAAATTATCCCTAACACGAACGATAGTTGATATTATATTAAAGTATGAAATTGCTTCATCCTCTAAATATGTATTTCTTGTGATGAATTCATCAAATAGAGTAATCATTATATCAGGATATGATGTCATTTTATAATGCTCCTCCATTGATATTGCAAAGGTATACATTAATGGTGTATCATCAATGATTGGTTCTTTTTCACCATCTAAATCAATCTTAGCTAAGTAGAATTTTCTTCCTATATATTTTATAGAATTCCATACACCTGATGATATTTCCTCAACAGCATTATTCCATTTTCCTTTGGTTCTTTCATATACTATTTCATTTACACCAATGAAATTTTTAATAATTTCCGTTGCTGTTTTAGGTTTTAAATCATCATCCCATCTTCTGATAATTCCACCACTATAACCCCATTTAATTTTTAGATATAAAATCATTTCAATAACTGAGTATGTTTTACCATCCGAACGTGATGATAACATCATATAGTATTCACAACATACATCCAAAAGTGAGATAGGAAGATATGTCCTATCCCATTTTTTACCATATTTTTTGAGTAGATATGATTTATATTCGGATAAAAATTCTTGAGGTGAAAATGGTTTATATTTCATCATCATCACCCTTATCCAATTTAACTAAATCAATAATATCATCTATAATCTCAAGCTTTCCTTTAAAATATGCTACTCTTTCCTTAGATTGATATGGTCTATTCCATTCTCTATTATATGCAACTGATATTAATTTTCTTTTTCCCTCTAAATATTTTAATAATTTTTCCTTTTCCATATATTCCTCCTATATTATTAAATCAACCCTAAATGTTGTTAGATAATCAATAAATGAATGAGATATTGACAATGTAAAATCTTGCTTAGATAAATGAATATAAGAAAGCTCTGAAACCTCACACTCATTTCCTAAATAATCAGTAACCATTAAATGATAATTATCATCAATATATGTGTGCGTAAGCTTTCCTGTATAATCTTCAGGGACATACATATCATCATTGAAATAATCAAACGGATTAAAATTCTCTTTTCTTGTTTTGATATTATAACTCCAATTATCACATAAATAAGGAACTCCTGAAATCTTATTCAAACCTGATATTGTGAATGATATTCCCTCATCAGTTTCTACCATATACCTCTTAGCTCCTAATGTCTTAAACCTCTTATAATCACCCTCATAATCCCATACTCCTAATGGTTTTTCTACACCCTTAATTGTTTTAGGATTAAATAGTGAATAATCAAGCTTATAATAATCACACATCTCTTTTAATTTAGATATACATAAATCATTATATCTCTTATGATATTCTTTATGTTTATTATAATTTAATCCTTTGATGCTATCAGTATCAGAATAAATATAATCATCCTTATACTCAAATATACCGCTCCATAAATTTAACCTAGCATATGCTGTGACAAATATACCCCACGGATAGAATAGAACTCTATTTTTAGATTTATTATATTCCTCAAGCTTTTCCTTTATTTCATCTAATGTTAGATTTTTAACCTCATCCCAATCATTAGAATAAGGAATGTCAGGACGTGTTATATCAGTAACCATTGAACCATAAATTGAATTGACATCCTCCTTAGCTCTCTGGTATTCAACCTCACTACCAATAACTCCCTTTAGAGTTGTTTTCTTAGCATACTCTGTAAGGATAGTTTCTATGATTGGTTTAGGTAGATATCCCTTTTCATATATCCTAAAAGTGGATAATTCAATCTTACTCCATTTATAGCATCTTTTAATAATTTCAAAATCTACATTGGTTATAGTAGTTGATAACTTTTCAGCATATACTACTCTACCATTATCATTATAATAATCACCCTCTATATCACATTTAGAACTAGATAGGTAATGCTCATAGTGAAATTTATCCTCGAGATTATAGAATGTTATATCAAATACACAGCAATAACAATCTATATATTTATTGAATTCTTTTAATGTCTTAGGATGCACTAATCTACCTGATGACATAGGGAATTCCTCACTACAACAAACATAAGGATATGAGGATGTAAAATCATTAGATGATACATCATTATAAATATTCAATACCTTATGAGATGAAGCATGAGTGAAACCTCCCTGAAATGCTCTTTTTAATTGTCTATATTCTGATACTGATTTAATCACTAACTCTTTCATTAGGTTACGATAATCCATATAATTATAATTGTTTCTTCTATGTGATGTATCACCATTATATAAACAATTATTCTTTAAAAGCTTTCTAACAAATTGAGTTTTTGTAATTGGTATCTTAGTAATATTTCCTAATTGTTCTATTAACTCCTGAATATATGACATAACAACAAAATTATCATTATAAATATATTGAAGCTCATAGTCATTTAATGGAGTGATTGGTGTTCTCATTAAATCATAATTATATTTATCACCATCAAGCTTATTCACTTTATACTTAGTTAAATGCTCACCGACTTTCTCAAGCTTATAACCTGATAAGAGGTATGAACATCTGAACTCTATTCCATTTTCTAATACAACATATACAGGTTTACGTTCATCTAATGCGAATACTTGATTAATTTTGAAATGCTTACGGATAAATTGAAATTCATATGATAAATTATGAACGTATATGATTAATCTACGCTCTAAATTTAATGAATAATATTTTACTAAATTTTTGATATAAAATTCTAAATCATTGTATGTTCTTCCTAATATGCATCTACCATTAACACCAATACCAAATAGATACATACAAGCATATTTTTCGTTATCGTGTAAGAATGATGATACCTCTATATCAAAGGATGCTGAAAGGTTTATATATTTAACTTTCTTATAGGTATATACCTTATAATCATCAAAGAATAATTCATCAATATTCTTCACTTTCTTCATTAGGTAGGATTGCTGATGTGCTTCGAGTTCTACGTTCTCGTGTTTTTCTTCCTTTGTCTTTCTCATAATCCTCCTTAACAAATTTTAAAATTTGTTTCTTAGTTTTAGCAGTATAGTCATATCCTAAGCTTTCTAAATGAGAAGCTACATATTTAACAATTTTATCAGAGATATCCTTTTTATGTTGACTATAACGAGTTTTATCCTCCTGAAATTTACGATATAAATTCCAAAATGCTTTTTCTTCATCAATTGTAATATCCTCAAGATTTAAATCACTAAGAGTTTTACTCCTTTGTTTTTTCCATTCTCTTACGGATGTTGCTTTTTGTAAAGAACCCTGTAATGCTTCAAATCTATTATAGAGTTCATCACCTGTTAAACCCTTAACTGAATAATAACCTGATTTACCCTTTTTAATACGATTTTCATAAGCTTGATAAGTGGGTGATAATTTTCCGATTTCATTACCCTCACTATCTTTATATTTCCCTAATCTTTTAATACGCTTATTCATAGCACTAACAAGGATAGATGTAATTCGTTTTTGCTCCTTTGGAGTAAGAGCTTGAAATTGTTTATAACTAACCTTAAATAATGCATCTAATCTATTTTGCCTCATACTAACCTCCTATATAGAGTATAAGAGGGAGTAATATACTCCCTCGAATAACTACATTAATTATATTTCAGTTTCTTCTTCTAAAGTATACTGAGATGTATCTTCATCACTTAGGGCAACCTCACCTGTTGCTTCAACGATTTCAGCATCCTGAGATGGTTGAGATGGTTGATATGTAAATGCTTCCTGATTTGGTTTGTATTTTTGGAAACCAATAATACCTCCCTTAATCCAAACCTTAGGATAAACATCATTACCCTTATCATCCTTAGTAACCTTATAAACTGATGGAGCATCAACATAATTAGCATTAACATATAATAAACCTGTTGATAAGTCATTAACGTTCTTAACGATACATCCCTCGTAGCAATCAGTAGAAAATGCATCCTGAGTGAACCCTAAATCTAACCATCTATTCTTGAAACCTAAATCGATATACTTTCCATCTTCTTGAGATTTGAAGCAACGAATATACATCATAACCTTAGTGGCTTTGAATTTCTTCTTACCATCCTTAGTTGTTAAATTGGAAACCTTAATTTGTAATTGAAGAATGTCGTTGTTTCCGTTACGATTTACATCCTCCATATTAATAACATTATAACCCATTATTATATCCTCCTATTATCTATTTATTTTTGTTTTAAATGAGTTTTTATTATTGGATGATTAATTATATTCTACATTTTCTCATCCTCCTTTAAAAGCTCATTAAGAGCGTTAGAACATTTCTTTTTGATATATATTAATTCACATTGCTGTAACATATAATCTTTCTTAGTTCCTAATTCCTTAATACCATAATCAATAAGCTTAATTAGAATAGTAAGCTGATTAGTTGTTAATGATACATTATTAGTAGGTATCTGATGCTTATTCATCACTTTCATCCTCCTTTAGAAATTTACTGAAGAAATGGGTTTGAAGCTCAGTATTAAGCATAGCAATATATTCATCATAATCATATCCTGATTTACTTGCTGAAAGCTTCAACTCCTTAATCATCTGATGTTTATTCTTCTTAAAGGGACAACTATGTTTGATTGGTAATTCAGCAAGAGCATAACAACACATACCCTTTTCAGTTCTTACCTTTAAACAACATCCCCAACAGCTTCTATGTGTTGCTTTAATAAAATCATTATGCTTCATCCACAAGCTCCTCCTTATATTCAATTTTATGCTTCTTCAGGTTAGAAATCAATTTCTTATATAGACAATTGCATTTCTTAACCATTATAGGATTATCCTCAGGATTATACAGCATAATCCTGAATGAACCCCTATTTGTTGTTATTAATCGATACATCATTTAACTCCTATTCATCCTCATCATCTGATGCATCATCTAAACATCTCTTTAATGCATCATATGCTTTCTTTAATTCGGTATAATCTTCTATAAGCTTTTGATTTTTATATGAAAGCTTAGAATTCATATCCTTTAATCTTTCATTATAACATCTCAATTCAGCATTAGCATTCTTATAGTATGCAATATCATCAATGACTTTCCAATCATCTAAGAAATGCTCCCATTCTTCCATATTATTGGATAAACCTGCATTCCATCTCTCAACCTGTAAATCATAATTTTGAGTTATGAAATTGTCGACTTTCTCATATGGTGTTAATCTTTTTCCCATATACTATTCCCCCTTAATTCTGATATTAATATCAAGTTCATTTTCGTTATTATCTATATAAAGAACATAACACTTATTACCATAAACCTCGTTAAATTTGGATGCATCAAAATATACAGCATAATCATTAAATAAAACCTCACTAGTTTTTATATCCTTAATGCATACAACATTAAACGGATTAACATATTTCATTACATCTCTTAACATTAAAATCATTCCTTAATCCTCCTAAGGCACCATTTTCCTTTATAGAATAATAGAACATATCGAACTGCGTTCCTAACAATGATAGAACCGCTCCTATAGTAATAATTCATTAAGCTTTCTCCTATTCAATTATTTCAATTATCTCAGCACTCTCAATATCGTTATCAGTATAATCTTCAATTCTCATACAATCACCATCAGCATCACAATATGCAAATATGCTATAACCTAAATCTGAACTTGTTAGAGCTTTGTTATAATTTGAAAATGTGTATGTTCTTTCTTCCAATGGATATTCTTGTTTTAAAACTGAATTACTAATTACTACCTTACCCATCATATTAATTAGTGTTCCATCTTCCTTATACTTATAGCATACCTTTCTATCAATTTTATGCTTAGTATTAAAATCTCTCATTTCTTTTATTAATCCTGAAAATTTCATTTTTTATTCCTCCTTTAATTCAACATAGAAATATGCATCAGGATAAATATCCTTTAACATATGATAATGCTTTGCTAATAAATCATAATCAAATTTGAACCAATGTTTATTATAATGCTCCAATCCGTTAATTCTTGCAATCACTCTAAAATATAACATTAATCTTCAACCTCCTCACCTTTTGAATTCACAACTCTTAACTTATAATGTTTAGTAGGTTCTCCAAATTGTTGAACTATGAATTGACATTCTCTAAAACCTCCATAGTTGAACTGAGTTTTGAATGTTCTACCCTCAACCTCTACAACATAGAACAAATCATTAAAATCATAATTCTTTGTTAAATCCATATTAATATACCTCGCTTTCCTGATGGATGAACCATCTACCCCTATTATATAGGATGTCAAGCGTGAAATCTACAAATCACATAATTTCACATAATTTCACATAATTTCACATAATTGAAAGTATTGACATCAAACTGATAGACTATCTATCAATTTTGATTATCACTCGTTTGTTTGGT
>AUXO015320088.1_pt1 | contig 13786 bp, 18 predicted proteins | sample 768731 | NCBI WGS metagenome assembly AUXO01 (sample SAMN02715735, study PRJNA202380) | gut metagenome | biome: sheep rumen | host: Ovis aries | place: New Zealand: Palmerston North
AAAAATATGAAGAGTTTAAGATTTGGTACATTTGAGACCAACTCTTCATCGTAGTTCAACTCATTCACTTACAATAGTCTCAAAAGAGGAATATGAGGGTTTTGTGGATGGTAAGGTATTGTGGAATCCTGAAACTGAAAATCTTTCATCTTTGGATGATGTATACAAAACCGTAGTTGAAGATGGTAATGAGCTTGTAAGTCCTGAAGACAAATGGTCAACAAAGGAAGAAAAAGAAAGAATTGCAGAACTGCTAAAAATTGTAACAAAAGAGGTTTTTGACGCAAACATCTCTAACTTGCTCAAGAAAACTGATGGTACATTGAATAGTAAAGTTTGGAAAAACAGAGATGACTTGTATTTGACAGACGACGAAAAGAACATTTTCGAATTGTTGAATTTTATCTTTGATTCAGGTTTGTATGATGAAGAAGGTTATTATGAACTGGTAGGTAATAACTATAATCATGAAACTTTCAAAATGGATAAAAACATTAACGGTGTTGATGTTGTAGCTTTTGGCCATTACGGATACGATTAAAATTAAAGGAGGGTTTTTACACCCTCCTTTTTTTTAATTACAAAACTCCTCCTCTTTGAGGTGTATAAATATTTCTAATTGGATTTTCCGCCCATTCTTTTTCAATTGCATCAATTTCTTCTTTTCCTTCTTTTTGAATACCATCTCTAAAAGGAACATTTGAATCACTTCTTAATAAATCTCTAATTGCACCTATTGAAAATTTTACATGGGCTTGGCAAAGTTTAATTACTTTACTCCAATCCTCAAACTCAACATCGTCAAAATCTCTACTCCAGCAAAGCCAAATTATATTTAAATAACCTGACATTGTTGAATAACCTTTTGCAAAAATACCTTTGCCAGGAATATGTATTTTTGATAATTTTTCCCTGCGCATTATATTTTTCATTGTATTTGCAATCGGCCACATTTGAGACATTTGAGAATATGCAGAACCGCTATCTGAAAGAGATCTTCCATTCCATCCAGGAACAGGTTTATTATAAGTAATACCTGCATTCATTTGAGTTGTTTGACCTGTTCTTGTATATAAAGAAACATCTGTACCTAAAGCTGCTAAAGGTGAAATGCTTCCGCCACTTTTTCCCATTGCACCTGCGGTTGAAACCCATGCAATTGCTTTATATGCAGGGTAAGGTTCTGTTGGATATGGAATAAGATAATCTCCGACTGGACTATGTTGCAAAACTTGCTCTTGTACCAAAGGAAAATAAGTATAATACATTCTCAATGCAGGTTCAACCGCTAATTTCAAAATTGCTTGCCTTTTATATTCCAATTCGGAATCTTTAATATAAGGCTGGCCAATTACTTGCATTATTTGATAATATTGATCATCATCAATTAAAATATTTTCCAATTGAGAGGTTTCCGCATATTTTGAAAAAGGAACATAATTTTCCGGAATTGACCTTGTATATGCATCAACCGCTAAATTATCCAAAGTCTTTTCAAAGAAAGTAAAACACTGCGCAGTCAACCCTCTTTTTAAAGTTGTTTTTTGAGCTTCGTTTATAGTTGTTACTTTTGACCAATCTATTTTCCCAAAATAATTTTCATCACAATAAAAAATCTGATTTACAAAAGGGCAATCTGGATCTGTAATTTGATAAACAGACCCTTGTATATAAGCCATTGTATTTGAATCACAGGTTTTTGAACCTAAAAGAAAATAAGACCTGCAAAGTTCTTCTATATCATTAAATGCAATGCATTGATTTATATAATTCTTGTAATCCATGTTGAAATTAGTTGGCTTTAAAAACCCTCTTTGCTATATTTAAAATTGTTAGATGAAAAAATTGCAAAAAATTTTTCCACTAATTAAAATTGTACATTGAAAAACAAAAAGGATTTAAAATACATTCGCCAAAATTGGGAGTGATTTTTAAGGTTTCTTCAAAAGTTTTCAATATACGAAAAAATTTATTTATAAGGAGGAAACGCGTTTATGAACGGTTTCAAAACAATTTCAAGCATCTTTGATGATGCAATCTACAATCTTTTCGGTTTTCCTTTCGAGGATATTTTCAATGATGATTCCGCAGCAAATTATTCCTACCAAAAGAAATCAATCAAAGTAAACGGAGACACTTATGTTGCAATCTCTAAAGATGGCGAAGATGTAAAGTGTTACAAAAACGGCAAAAAAATCAAAGCAAATGAAATTCCTGCAAAGATTTATGAAAATTTGTGTTTGGAAAATCCAGTTTCTGTAAATCCAAATTTCTTGATTCCAGAGGGATGTAATAATAAACTCCCTGAGCCAATTGTTTCAGGAACAGAATTCCCATATTGCGATGTTATTTGCAAAGAGGATAAAAGCTTACTTTTGAGATTTGCACTTGCGGGTATTTCTCAGGATAGAGTTTCAATTGACTTTGATGAAGATTACTTGACTGTAAAAATTTCTGAAAAAATTGAAGATGAGAATGTAAAGCATGCATTCTTGCAGAGAGGCATAAAAGGAACGGATGGAGAGTATTACAAAAATATTTTCATTGATCCGAAAAAGTATGATATAGATTCTTTGAAATATGAATTCAAAGACGGTATGTTGTTGATTACAATTCAAAAGAGTGAAAAAGCTCCAACTAAAAAAGTTTTCTTGGAAGCTGCAAAAAAGGTCGAAGAGAAACCTGTTGAAGAGTAATTGATTTACAAAAAAGATGCTCTGTAAAAAAGGGCATCTTTTTTTATTTTTAAAACCCCTTTTCTATATTGATTTTTGAAAATGAGGAAAATTTTTTCCACTAAATATTTTCAAGAGGAGTTTTTTATAAAATTCCACTAATTTTTATAAAAAGGATTAGCTGTAGCTGAGGTTTAGCGACGTCGCTTTAGCTAATCTGAAGTTACAGCCAAATCCTTTGTTTTTTCCCACCTAAAAGAAAATCCAAAGAATTTAAGAAAAAAAAGAAATTTATAATTTTTCTCACTTAAAACCCGAAGGGCTGAAAAGGTTGAAGTTATCTGAGTATGAAGGGCTTGGAAACCTGGACAAAAGAGATAACTGAAAAAGGCAGATGGCTTGCTAAAGTGGCCCAGGAAGAGAACCGCAGTCCAACCAAAGAGTTTGAATTCTGAAAAAAGCTGAACCCACTGTACCCAGACCGCCAAGGTAATGATTGCAGAAGTTCCAGAGGTGAAAAAAACTGAAGAAGGAACGGAACCCGGAGAAATAGGATAAGTTTAACACAGACGAAGCCGAACGGGCCAGGTTAACGCACTGATGACGCAATCAGCAGGAGAGGGATCATCCAGGTTTGAGTGTTAAGTAAAACCTCCTTTGCTAATGGCGAAGGAAACCCACATTGAAAATATTGAATGTTCCCGGTTTCTAAAAACCTCCAGGGTCAACGGGGGTGAGAAACTTTTAGAAATAAAAAAAGTTTCTTTTTGATAAGAAGAAACTTGCTTTTTTAAAAAAAGGAGGTTGCCTATGAAAGTTTATCAAATTTGCCCATATTGTAAAGAAAAAAATTGTTTTAATTTCGAAGAAAAAATCTATCCAAATTTTTCCACTTGTCCAAAATGTAAAAGAGATGTTTGTATTGAAAACAAAACAAATACTTCAAAAAAACAGGAAAGGTCTGCTTTAATAGTTGATATGTACGATGCGGGCCTTCAGCCTGTTTGGCCATACAACTCTTCTCTTATTGAAAAAGCTAAAAAGATAATGATCAAGAGGGAAAGGCGGAAACAGGATTCCTCCCGAATCCAACCATCTTTTCGATGTTTTTAATAAAATTAAAAAATTCTAGAAAGAATTCTAAAAAAAATTAAAATTTGAATAAAATCTAAAGAATTCTAAAAAAATAAAAATTCAAAATTATCCCTTTAAATAAAAAAATCTAAAAAATAATTGAATATTTTGAGAAAAAAGTTTCTCAAATAATTTTTTTGGTCTTAAAACACCTTTTACCCTATATTATAAACATAAAGGATACATTAAGAGAGGCACGAAAGATGGCATATTTGGTACAAAGATATTTCAAGAACGCGTTTAAGGATCTTCGTATTTCAGATCTTGAGTTTTACGAAGATTTGAAGGATGTGAAACCAGGCTGTGTTCTTTACAAGGATTCTCTTGTTCTTATAACAAAAGAGGTATATGAAGCTAATCCTTCTCTCGTTGAGGATTTGAAAGAAGCAGGCTTCGAAATTGTAGAGGATTACAATGAATATCTTGTTTGCCCTGCTTGTGCAAAAGTTTGGAACCTTGTAAATGGGGAAGGACTTGGAAAAGCAAAAAAGATGTATTATGTACAAGGTAATTGGGCTGACAGGAAAACAGCAGTGCAGTGTATTTCAAAACTTTTCCAAAAGTACGGTCTTCTCCGAAAGTAAGATCTTTTAAAAAAAGTTCAACAAGAGGTTGTCATTAAAAACAACCTCTTTTTTTGTTGACTTATTTTTTTCTCTAATTTTATTAAAAGGAGAAAAAAATGACTAAAAAGTTGAATGAAAAAGATTACTCTTACAAAGCTAGAATTGGCCATAAATATCTTAAAGGTAAATCATTTACAAGTAATGCTGAAAATGCAGATGTTTTTGAAAGTGAAACAGAGCCTCGTCAAAGAATAAATCAATTAAAAAAGAGTAAAAAGTTTCTACCAAAAGGAAAAATAACTTTGGAAAAAATCAGAGAATCAAAAGTGAAAACAGGTGAAGGTATTACAACTTTTGACACAATTAATTTTGTCAAACGGTTTTGTGAATACTATGGGTTCATTGAAAATGAAGATCCTAGAACTCCCCCTGCTATAATGTCGTATAAAGTGAAAGATAACATTATTGAAATTTCTGTACAGGGAAAATATTACGATGATATTATAGTGGAGGGGTTTCATTCAACAGTCTCACTTATGAATCATTATGGAATTGTTACAGGGGATGACCAATTTTATGGATCTTCTAAAGAGGAACTTGAGGAGGACTTAAAACAGGTTTTTACACTTAACGGAATTTTTTAACTAAATTATTAAAAACAGGAGATTTAATAGAATGGAAAAAAATTTTAGAAGACTACGCGAAGCAGAAGTTGCTTCAACTAGCGAAGTTATTTTTAAGATAGCTCCAAGAGTTACATATATGACAGATAGTATCGATAATGATACTTTTAATATGCAGTTTAACGATGAAATTGTTTATAACGATTTCGACTTTGACCCTGACAGAAAGTGCAAAGATATTGTTAAGTTGGATAACAAAGAGTTTGGTCCAAAAGGTTTAGCCGCTTTCGAGGCTGGAGATGAACTTTATGACAAAGTTTCAGGTATTTATCTTGACTTTGACACAAAAGAAAGTGTTCTCCTTGTTACCTGTAAACTCAATGTTCCAGCTACAGAAGACGTTGTAAAAAGCTTGAGAGATTATGTAGAAGGTCAAATGAGTGATGGATGGGGAGAAGGTTTTGAACAAACTCCTCTTGCTGAAACTACAATTTATGGTGTCTTTAATGAAAACGATAAATATGACACTGAATTCTTTTCTTCTATTGAAGATGCTGAAAGAGATTGTGAAGAAAAGCAGAATTACGAAGACGAGGATTATGAAAATGAAGATTCTTATTATGTTGATACAGTAAATGTTGAGGCTTATTACTCTTTCTGGGATCCTAACAGAGATATGATTGTTGATACAATTATTGACGGTATTGATAAAAACGGTTTTGATAGAGAAGGTTACAACAGTAAAGGCTTTGACAGGTACGGAAGAGACCGTGAAGGATATGATGAAGAAGGTTTTGACAGTAAGGGTAAAGACAGAGGAGGTTTTGATAAAAACGGTAACAAAATGACAAAACTCGGTTATCTCTTAAACAAAGATGATTTGGAAGGATTAAGTCCTGAAGATTATGCAGATTTGTTTGAAGCTCGTAAATTTGCAAGAAAACGTAGAATTGGAGAAGATGCACAAGCTTTTTCAGGTGATACCAAAGGCATGAAGTTTTCCAAAGAAACAATGTTTTACAACAGCAGTGATAAAAAATTCTACAGACAGAAGAATAAAAATGCAGATGCTGTAGTTCAGGCTAAAGACGGTCCAAAAGCAAGAGCTACCGCTGCTGTTCTTAATGCAGACGGTAAAAAGCAAGGAATTGTACATACCTTGGCAGATGCAGATGATAAAAAACTTGCCAAAGGAGCAGGCCAGGAATTTGGACAACCTGGCTATTACGGAGTAGATGAAGATAGGGATGGAACTGTTGATAAGGTTTTTGTCACTACAAAAGACGACATTGAAAATGCGGATACAGACCTCAAAGAAGCAATAAGGAGAAGGGCTCGTATTAGACGTTTGAAGGAAGCTATAAGAAGAAAGATAAATAGACGCCGCTAAAATTTTGGAAAAAGGTTCCTGTAAAAAGGGAACCTTTTTTTAATACTCTAATTTTGCAATTGCATTACTTTCGAAACTTTTTGCATTTTTGAATGCATCTTTAGGGTAAAAGCTTTCAAGCAGTGAAATCAAACTCCCTTCAATAAACATGAGATAATTTATTTTTGGATTGCCTACTTTTTTATTATCTTGCCCCTGGAATCTTTCAAATTTAATTGTGCCTTCTGTTTCTGTGTACCAATCGTAATCATCATATTCATCTTTTCCAAACTCATCTTCTTGAAGTTGCTCAAAAAAGGCAATCTTTTTAAGGCAATTTTTTCTTACGCCTTCATATTCATTCCCAAAGGTACGTAACTGAGTTATGTAATGAAAAGACATTGCATTCAAATAATTCCAACGTCTTATAAGATATCCACCTTCAACTTTGTACACTTCATTGAGAAATTTTTCTGTTCTTTCAAAAGAGAATTTTCCGCCACGCCAGTAATCGTATTCTTTTCTTTCATCCTCAGACCATGTAGAACTATCATAAGCATTCCACTCTTTTTCAGCTTCTTCATTTGCTTTCTTGACAGCTTCTTCTTCTGAAAACTTATCTTTTAGTTTAAGATACATTTTATAGGCCAAAGCACTTTCAAAAGAATTGCACTTATCGTTTGCTAAAGCTAAAAGTTTTTCAAGTATATTGCTCAATTTAATACCTGCCTTGCTTTCAATATTATAGGGTAACTTTTGCAAAAAGAATTTTATTTTTTTGTGTGAATTTCTTTACTCAAAACCCTATATTATAAGCATAAGAGGTACGAACAATGATCAAGACAGTTACAGAGAAAAGAATCCAGGACATTGAAGGTTTTGAATACCTTCCACAGTTTAATTTTTCAGATGATGGCAACCGCTTTACAATGTGGATGTATAAAGGAATTCCTTTTTCACAGTGCAGAGATTCAAAGTATGGAACATTCATTAGTCTTCGTTATGATTACCTTCCTACATTGAAGAAAGAGGGTCTTACAGATCTTACAATGGATGCTCCTTGGGAAATGTGGAGCAAAACAGAGGCTTACAAACTCGGTGATAAATTCAATGGTGGAATTGAGGGTTTTGAACTCGAAGATTTGATGAGTACAATTGAAAAGTACCGTGAAGGAATTATTGAGGTAAACAAGCGGTTTGCTGAAACTTCGGTAAACGTTGAACCACTTAAAGCTGCAATTGCAAAAGAAGTTGCAGAAGCGAAAAAGATTTTGGAAGAATCAAAAATGAGTTTTGATTGGATTAACGCTTCTGGTTATGCAGTTGAAGAGTTCCGCAAAGCTTATAAAGCTACAGAAAAGAAAATTGCTGCAGCTTATGACAGTTTAAATTCAAAAGTAGAAGTTTACAAGCTCGCTCAGCAGCACGCAGAAAAAGGTTGGGTAATTTTCAATATTCAGCCTTTGGAAGAAGGTAAAAAACCTTACCAGCAGAAAGGAGATTATTATCTTACAAGGGTAATGTACTCTGTAAAGCATTCAACAGAAAAAAATTTCTAAAAAAAAATGAAAAGGTAAGGGTCTTTTTGTGAAAACCCTTAACCTTTTTCTAAGGAGGTACAATTATGGCAGTTTGGGATATTTTTCATAGCGCAGATTTTTGTGGCTCAGATTTAGATGATTATCTCACCACATGTTATACAGATGCAGAGAAAGAGAAATTTGTAAAAGATTGGTGTGATCGGCATGCGGAGAGTATGCTTTCTCACAATGATCCTGATTTTCCTGCAGTCAGCAGAACTTTTTTAAAACAATTGGTTTTTGTAAAGAAACAGCCGAAAGATAATCCTCTAACTTGTCAAGGAGGTGAAATTCTAAAGCAAATCAACGTTTCCAACAATCTCGCTGCCGTTTTAAAAGCTGTACGTGAATTGATAGTTTATGCTGAACAAACTTATAGTGTAAGCGAATACGATCTTGGTGTAGAAATTCACGAATGCGAAGAAGATTACAAGGTTAGGCAAGTTCTTTTAGCTTGCTCTTTTGATGAATTTCAAGATGGTACAAGAACAAGATATAATTACAGAATTGAATTTTACGGATATTAAAAAGCCCTTTTTACAGGAGCTTTTTTTAAGGAATCCAAAAAGTTCCAAGTATTCCGTATTGATATTCTTTTGCGGAAAAGGAAAAACTTTTTATAAAAGGGCACATGCAAAAAAAAGTTATGAGTTTATCAGGGTAAGTGCTTTTTGTATTTTCAAAAAGATTGAAAAGTTCTTTACGGAAAGAGTCGTTAGTTTTTCCAAATGGAATGAATTTGCACTCTAGAATTTTGCGTTCTGGGGTTTTCACTTTATTTTCAACTTCAACTTGAAAAAGCCTTGCAGGAGGAACCTCAATTTTAATATTGTTCTTTTCTGCAGCTGAAAAGATATCATTTTCAATCTCGTGTATTGGATAATTCAACAAAAAGTTATCGGCATCTATTTTTTGTAAAGGATTCAAAATGTCGTACCATTGATGAAAGAAATTTTCCATTTTTTCAATTTTAGATGAATTTTCAAGATCATTCATTTTTGACTCCTATACTGAAAATATACATTTCCTTAATGCAAAAAAACCCACTAATTGTTTTAAAAGGAAAATAAAAATGAGAATAAATAGAAATTTAAAAGAAGCAAGAGCAGGAAACTTTAGTGCAAAACTTCGCGCAAGGGTTTTGAAGTTTTTGAAAGATTCTAATAGACCGGATATCTTTATAATGGATAAAGAATCTAATGTTTCAATTATTTGGCAGGTTGATTGTGGAAGAACTGATTTGATTTTCTCATTCTCTCCAAACGGAGTGGATTCTTATACAATTGATTGTAAAGATTCAAATAAAGAAAAAATTGAAAGCTGGTCAGGTGAACTTTCAGAATTGCAAATGGACCTGGAAGATACAATTGATTTTATTGATGAGTTTAAAGGAAGTATAACGCCTTCTACTATAAAAAAGGAGAGTAAGATGATTAAAAATAAGCGAGCTTTTAAGGAAGCTGAAGAGGATTTAGTAATTCCTGGAAAGTACAGGGAATATTTAAGAGATTTGCTTCAAATACAAGACGAAACTATTGAAGATTATGAGGATTTAGATAAGTTTCTAAAAGAACATAGAATAATTAACGAAATTCTTGAATATTTTTAAGTGAATCTAAAAACTACTCTTTTTTGAGTAGTTTTTTAATTTTGGTTCTATATTTTTCAACATGAAACTTAGATTATCTTTAGGAGATCGCTCGACAAATGCAAAGCCATTCAAGATTCAGTACAAGAAATTTTTGTTTTGGCATGACTTTAATGGATATATAGAAGGAACAGACGGGTGGATAAAAGAAGCTCTTTATTATAGTTTGGAAGAAGGAAAAGCTCAACTAAATAAGCTTGCTGAAGGCTTATCGAAAAATTCTCAGAAAAAGATTTAGATCTAAATTGCAATGAGATGGGGAAACATCTCATTTATTTTTTTGTCAAAATAATTTCACTTGAAATCCTTCACATCTTTTCCTTCATTTAATTCGTACATCATATATAATGCATCCTCAAATCTTTTTATAAAACCTTTATCCTTACACATCTGAGTGAATGCCCAATGTAAGAACGAGTGTGAGTTGGGATTAAGTGCTAAAAAGTGTTCTTTAATTAGATTTGTGTAATTTCTACTGTCAAGATCGCAATGGTGCAATTGCCAGCCTTTCTTTAGAGGATTAAGAGTAAAAGGGTCTACTGCTTTGATGGGTTTTTCTTTTCCATTTTTAAATTTCTTTACACCTGCATTTTCAAAAGAGTCTCTAAATTCCTTCCATTGAAGAGTACTACGGAACCAATTCTTTTGATCCTCAGTTATTTGTTTACCTTTTAATTCCTCAATTTTTTCATTTTCTTCGTTCAAACGTTTTTGTTTTAATTCTGCTCTAGTCATATGTAAAAAATTAGTTTTTCTTCTGCGCGTATCTCTATAATACTAATATGTTAAAATTCATTTCTAAACATCTAAAAAAGAAAATCAATAACATTATTGAATCCCCAAATTCAGAAATTGAAAAAGCGTGGAAGGAATATTCAAAAGATAAAATGTTTGATGACCCTTGCGAAGAATTTAGAGTAGAAAGAGCATTTAAATCTGGTTTTAATGCAGGATATTTTAGAGGAGGAAAGAATGTTTAAGGAAAAATTGAGTGAATCTCAAAAGTTTTTAAAAAATTGTTACGACAGAGGTGCAACCCTTGAATATGAAGAAACCGAAGGTAAATGGGTTGATCTTCCGAAAAATCTTCCAATAGATTTTTCAAAGTTTCGAGAAGGAGTGATTCGTCTAAAGTATGATGAGCCTACTTACGAACAAGTGGAGAAGTTTAGAAAGGAATTTGGAAGCCCAATTGTTACAAATTGGGATTTTAAAAATTTTCCAATATTAACTTTTTGCCTCGTTAAAGGTTTTTGTACAATAAAAGAGGGTGGCCTTCTTGAATGGAATCCAATGAACCTTTGGAGATATTATAACGTTAAAGAATTCCTTTCTTTAAATCCGTTAAAAAAGAATTTGACAAAGCCGATGTAAATACTTTCAATGGTATTTTAAATTATATAGAAATGGAATTTCAAAATATTAATGCAAGAATAGATGACCTTTATACAAAGGTTTGATAAATAGCAAAATTAAAATATACAGGAAAGTCCAAACTCATTGTTGGAAACAACATAAAGTTGGAAGCTGATTGGTCTTTAGCCAATCAGTAGTTCACTTCAAAATCAGGAAAATATTTACATTTTTTGTTTTGAAATTCATATTCTAAAACTACAGGTTCTCTTTTTACAGGAATTGAATTTTCCTTACAAAATTCAAAAACTTTCAATTCCCAACTACTATCGAACAATTGTCCATCCTTTCTAATTTTAGACTTTCCTTTTTTCCGAATCTCAGGAGATTGTGAAGAGCTTTCAACTCCATACCTTTCTAAACAAGTAGATACATACTTCTCCTTTATAGCTACTAACTCCTCTTCTGATTTTTTAGCCCAAGCCTCCTTTAATTTTTGTCTAACAACTTCTGATTGAGATGAACTTTTACACCCAAATCTTTCCTTACAAGTGTTTTCCTATTTTTCTTTTCCTTCGTTTGTTTTTAAAAAATGAATTTCTCCATACTTCTCTTTGCAAGTTTTTCTTCTTCTTTCAATTCTGGTATCTTTACATTCTTTCCAATTTTGTCTAGATGCTTCTTTAGATTTTTCTAATTGCAAAGGAGTTTCACATCCATATTTTTCTAGATTAGTTTTCTTAGTTTTTTCTCTTACAGTCTTTAATTGCTGAGGGTTTGATACTCCAAGCTTTGAAATGCAGGCCTTTTCAATTCTTTTAGTATCCTGAAAAATATTTTCAACTCCATATTTTTGCAGATTAGTTTCTTTTCTTCTACATTTTGAACATTTTAAGGATTGAAGTTTTTTAATTCTTTTCTTTGGAAGGGTTTGAGAGTGATTGCATTTTTCACAAATGAATTGAAATTTTTGATTTCCACCATACTCTAAAAATAGAGTAGAGAAATTCTCTAGGGATTTGAGGAATATGACCTCATCTGTTAATTTTTTCATACTTAAACTCCTTTTAAGAGCTTCCCACGACTCTATAAATTTAATTAGTAGAAAGGGTTAGAAAATTGAGTATGATGCAATTTTCAAGTTGCAGTGGGATTGCTAACCTGTCCCCTTGACTTTTTGATTTAGTTTGTTTTCTGCTTTTTCTCAAAACCAAAAATATTGAAATTGCTTCTATCCTCGAAAGCATCAGGATCCAATTTCTTCAATTTCTTAGCTAAAAGATGAGCTAAAGGTTCTGTTATTACTTCAACACTGTATTTCAATAAAAACTGTACAACATACAAAGAACATACAGAAGTGTAAATAGATCCTCCTTCTGAAAGGGGACTAAAAGGCATTGTACCTAAAAAAGCTATAGTGATGAATGTAATAGTATCTACGGCCTCTGCAGCTAAACTAGAAAGAAGTTTTCTTTTTGCAAAACCCTTTTCTCCTTCCTTATGTTTAAACTTTTGAAAAATAATATCATTAACCCATCCAGCTAAAACCGCTCCTAATATAGATCCTACTACCACTCTGAATGAGGTTCCATTTACATCCCAAAGGGCTTGATTTAAATCTTCACACCACGGTACCGGTTTGATAATGGAAATTACACCAAGAACTAATCCGAGGAATATGATGTTTACAAAAGAGGTAATCCAGGAAACCCATCTGGAAATTCTATAACCATACACTTCTGAAAGAATATCAGAAATAACATAAATGCAAGGAAAATAAAACACACCCAAAGGAGCTGCGAAAGGCCCAAAGAAGCCTAATCTTCCTGAAACTTGATTAGCAGCTACACTAAAAATAACAGAAGCCATTGCTAAAATTACAACAATAAAGCTGCAATTTTTCACCTTATTATTATTCATTACTTTTCTCCTTTTTAAGGAATATAGAAAAGCATTTAAAAAACTGTTTGATTAAAAAGAAGGGTTCTCAATTTCTTCTTTTTCTACGTCTTTCAAACTTCCTCATATTTAAAAGAATACCCCTTAAAAGAAAAAGGTGTTTTTGTTTTTCTTTTCCCTCTCGCAGCTTCTGCAACGCATTGACATATTCCATGTTCATCATTATTAAAAATTTTTTTACAACAATCTTTCACTGAATCAAAAACTTCATTAGTAGTGGTGCAAATAACTTTTTTTGCATTAGGGTTCAAACTTCCTTTATAGGAAATTCCATTCTTTTTCCTACTCAAAACAGGTTTACTTCTATTTTGAGGATCCTTGTAGTATTCTTTTTTGATTTCAGAAGCTCTTTTTTTCTGACTTTCACTCCACTTTTTTCCAAAATTTGCGTTTTTTATACCCCTCACATCTGCATGATGCTCTTTTATTCTTCTTTTTGTTTCTTCCGAATTTTTTTTTCCTAATCTTTTCTTTCTTAAATTTTCACAAAATTCAGGAGACTTTTTAATACCTCTTTGAGATGCCCCAAAATCAATAGATTCTTTCAATTTTTGATATATTTTTGAGGGCAGACCTTTTTGAAATTCAAAACCCTCTTTTTTAAAAGCCCCGTTAAAAGCCCAAAGAGCTAATGCAATTCCATTTTCATGAGGATATATTTTCCAAAGTGTTAAATGAGCTAAATAATGTTCTCTTGGAGTTAAAGGAATTAAATTTTCTTTAGAATCTTCTCCTCCTAAACATTTTGGTAAGATATGGTGAAATTCAAAAATTTCATCTTTTTTCAAAATTCCCTTTTTTCTTTGAAAAATATAAGTACTTCTATCCGAAGGTCTTCTTCCTTCGGATACCTCTTTTCTTACAAATTCAACATAATTT
>AUXO016164697.1_pt1 | contig 13786 bp, 9 predicted proteins | sample 768731 | NCBI WGS metagenome assembly AUXO01 (sample SAMN02715735, study PRJNA202380) | gut metagenome | biome: sheep rumen | host: Ovis aries | place: New Zealand: Palmerston North
TCTATCGTGCCTTTGACTTGTATTACGACGGGTTCAGGAACATGCGCCTCGGCAAGACGCTGTGGGCCATCATCTTCATCAAACTGTTCATCATGTTCGCCATCCTCAAGGTATTCTTCTTTCCCAATTTCCTCAAGGAGAACGCCCAAGGCGACGAGGCTGGATACGTAGCCACCGAACTGGTGGATCGCGCAAGCGACATTAGACATTAAGGATTAAACATTAATTTTCAATAACTATGCTCAATCACCTATTCTTAGACATCGATGCTGGGACCATCAACTGGTCGAGGGCGCAATTCGCTCTCACGGCTATCTACCACTGGCTCTTTGTACCCCTGACGCTCGGACTGGCAATCATCATGGGCATCATCGAGACCAAGTACTATCTGACGAAGGATACCTTCTGGAAGGACGCTGCGAAATTCTGGCAGAAACTCTTTGGCATCAACTTTGCCATGGGTGTTGCCACGGGCATCATCCTCGAGTTTGAGTTTGGTACCAACTGGTCGAACTACTCCTGGTTCGTGGGTGACATCTTTGGTGCCCCACTGGCCATCGAGGGTATCGTGGCCTTTTTCATGGAATCGACCTTCGTGGCCGTGATGTACTTCGGCTGGAAGAAAGTGTCACCAGGCTTCCACCTTGCTTCCACATGGCTGACAGGCCTGGGCGCAACGATCTCCGCCTGGTGGATTCTCGTTGCCAACGCATGGATGCAGTACCCCGTGGGCTGCGAGTTCAATCCTGACACGATGCGCAACGAGATGGCGTCGTTCTTCGAGGTGGCCCTCTCGCCCTTTGCCGTCTCCAAGTTCTGCCATACCGTCACCTCAGCCTGGATTATCGGAGCCGTTTTCTGCGTGGCCGTCTGCAGTTGGTATCTGCTGAAGAAACGCGAGACGAAGTTGGCTACGGAAAGTATGAAAATTGGAGTCACCGTAGGTCTCGTGGCCTCCCTGCTCGCTGCCATCACAGGACATAAGTCAGGTATGGACGTGGCAGAGGTGCAGCCCATGAAACTCGCAGCGATGGAAGCCCTTTATAACGGAGGTACAGAACAGGGGCTGACGGCTGTCGCCCTCGTGAATCCTTTCGTACAACCCGACTATGCCAACGAGGAGTCGGCACCGCTGAAGATCGAGATGCCCTACGCCCTGTCGATCATGGCAACCAATGATCCGCAAGGATTCGTGCCTGGCGTGAACGACATCCTGAACGGTTATACCACGCCTGACGGCAAGGTAGAACCCTCTGCCGACGAGAAGATAGAACGAGGCAAGAAGGCCATCGCTGCCCTTGCCGCCTACCGCACGGCCAAGAAGGTTGGCGACGAGCAGGCGGCTGCCACAGAACTGGTGACGCTCAAGGAGAACATGAAATACTTCGGCTACGGCTATATCCGCGACAAATCAGAACTCGTGCCATTCATCCCCATCAACTTCTGGGCTTTCCGCATCATGGTCGGCATGGGCTGCCTGTTCATCCTGTTCTTTGGTGTCCTGTTCCTCCTGTCTTACGACATCCCGTTGTTGTCTGTCGTGACAAGAAGACTGCTCGCAGCCTTTGGCATCATCCCAGAGACGGAGTCTGACGTGAAGCGACTCACTGGGCTGCCCGCCTGGCACTATTGGTTTGCCATCATCCTCGTACCCTTGGCCTACATCGCTTCTGAGAGCGGTTGGCTCGTTGCCGAGTTTGGCCGCCAGCCTTGGACCATCCAGGACATGCTCCCCACATGGGCAGCCGTCAGCGACCTCCATTCCTCAAGTGTGATGATCACCTTCTTCCTCTTCCTCATTCTCTTCACCACGATGCTGGCCGTAGAGATCAACATCCTCCTGAAGCAGATCAAGAAAGGACCGGAATATGAGAAGGCCTGAAGAATTGAAATATTGAAGAATTAAAAGATTGAAGTTATGACATACGAATTCCTGCAACATTACTGGTGCTTTATCGTAGCACTGTTAGGTGCCCTTCTGGTGTTCCTGCTCTTCGTACAGGGCGCCAACTCTGTGGCCAGCAGTCTTGGCTATACGGAGGAGGGCAAACGACTGGTATATAACTCGACAGGCCGCAAGTGGGAGTTTACCTTCACCACCCTCGTGACCTTTGGTGGAGCGTTCTTCGCCTCCTATCCGCTGTTCTACTCGACAAGTTTCGGAGGGGCCTACTGGCTCTGGATGATCATCCTCTTCACGTTCGTGCTCCAGGCCGTCAGTTATGAGTTCCAGAACAAGATCGGCAATATCCTCGGACCGAAGACCTTCCAGTTCTTCCTGACCCTGAACGGCATCGTGGGTCCGCTACTCCTTGGCGGAGCCGTGGCCACCTTCTTCGAGGGCTCAAACTTCATCGTGGAGAAGAACAATCTGATCGACGCAACAGCCATCACGCCTGTCATCTCCCGTTGGGCCAACGCCTCGCACGGTCTTGATGCCCTACTGAATCCCTGGGTGCTCGTATTTGGCTTTGCCGTGGTGTTTCTGGCCCGTGTGCTGGGCATCCTCTACGTCATCAACAATGTGAGCGACGAGGATATCCGTTCCCGTGGCAGTGTACGACTCATCGGAGCAGCCGTTCCCTTTGTCATCCTCTTCGTAGCCTACCTCGTCCACCTGCTGCTGAAGGACGGCTTCGCCTACAACGACCAGGGGATCATCTATATGGAACCTTATAAGTACCTGAACAACTTCATCGACATGTGGTACTTGCTCATCATACTGCTGATTGGCGTGGTGTTAGTGCTCTTCGGCATTAGTAAGACCATCGTATCAAAGACCTATATTAGCGGCATCTGGCCTGCTGGCATCGGCACGGTACTTACCGTCCTTGCACTGCTTCTCTGCTCAGCATGGAATCACACGGCCTATTATCCCTCGACAGCCGACCTGCAGTCGTCACTGACAATGGCTAACTCCTGCTCGAGTGAATTCACCCTGCGCACAATGTTCTACGTCTCACTGCTCGTGCCCTTCGTACTGGCATACATCATCTACGCCTGGCACGCCATTGACTCAAAGAAATTGACAAAAGAGGAGATTCAAGACGACCACGCCTACTAAAGCCACTGATCCCCGCTAACTGGCGGGGATCAGTCATTTATGCTGACCATACTCCTTAGGAACCTCGAAGACGAAACGGGCTCCTGCCAAATAATCGGTATCAAGCCATATCCTGCCACCTAAGTGCTTAACGATAGCCTTACAGATTGCCAGGCCCATGCTCGACGTGCTGGCATCAGCCTCGTCTTTATCCAACAATTCTACTATACCCATCCTGCGGTTGGCTGATATACCATAGCCAGTATCCGTCACACTTACATGGATCATGTTCTCCTTTTCATCACAACCAAGTGTGATGGTACCGTGATCAGTGTTCTGAATCGCATTCTCAAGCAAGTGCTTCAGCAGATGCTCCATAGCCTCCAGATTCGTCTCACATTCCTGATTATCAGACATCGTGCTCTCCACGACGATATCAACCCCGTCCTTACATAAGACTTTCATAGAGTCTGCCATGTGATTTAACAGATGGTTGGGGGAAAAGCAGACAGTAAGGGGCAGCGTCTTCTTGCTTTCATAATATGACAGTTCGGCCATCTCGTCGATCAACTTGGTCAGTTTCTTTGAACTGTGCTTGATATGCTGACTCATCGCCACTCGCTCCTCTGGCTGCAGTTCATATTCTGCCGTACCAAGGATATCTGAGAAGCCTGTTATGGGGTTCAGAGGAGCACGCAGTTCACTGGTGATATTGCTAAGGAACTCATTCTTCACGTCAAGTTCCTTCTCTGCCCGCTGGCGAGCCCTGGCAAGTGCCGCATTATCCCATTGCAGATACTTCACCCGTCGCTGTCGCTGGTAGATGATCATGCCCAGGATAATGATAATGGCAGCCACAAGCGTATAGATGAACTTCTGCTGCAAGGTGCGGTTTTCCGCTTCCAGCAGATTCTGTTCGAGTTTCATGCGCTCGTTATTCATCTGCACATAGCAACTGGCCACCACGTTGCCATGAGAAACCAGCACGATGGAGTCGTTGATCTTCTTGAACTTCGCCATATACTCGTAGGCCTTGTCGTTATCCCCCATACGATGGTAGATCAGTGCCATACGTTCTGCCCTCTTCTCTGGTGCCAAATCCTTACAGAGAGCCAGCGCCTCCTGATAATTTTCATTGATGATGTTATAGTTCACCTCAACGATGGGCTCAATGGCACTGATACCGTCTGTACGTTTCAGTTCCTGCAGTACCGCATAGATACTGTCGTACTGTTCCTTGTTATTACGCTTAAATGCCATCTGACTGAGTCGGAAGAGTGCCCTACCCTTGTGGATGGGCGCCACATCTGGTTCTGCAAGTATCTGTCTGGCATACATCTCACCCGCCTTTGCATCATTACGGTGATTGGCGATCTTCATCAGTTCCTGAAGATCATCTCCTGCACTCTCTTTAGGAAAATAGTGATGGCGATAGTCCACCGCCTTCTGGAAAGCAGGCTCTGCCTCATCATAATCCTGTTTCTGCAAGGCTATCATGGCTCTGGCGTGAAGCGCGGAGTACTTACCGAAATGACTGTTCTGGTCTTCAGCATACTCCTCTATTTCGTCTGCAATCTCTGAAGCCCTCACATAGAACTGGTGCGTGGCCTCATAGATGGCCTGATTACACCAAGCGGTGTAGAAAGTCCGCTCATCCCCTTCCTCCAAACTCATTGTCTTCAACTGTTCAGTGACCTCCGTAAATTTCGCTCTGTCAGGTGTACTGATATATCGCAACATCTCAGCGCGCAGTTTTGTCACAGTGTTACCATCTGCCTTCACAGACAGACAGGTCATCATTACTATAACCAAAAACAACATGAATCTCTTTTTCCGCATTACACAATTGATTTTGACAATTATTTTCAGGGCACAAAAGTACAAAGAAAAACTGAGACTATGGCATCAGTCTCAGTTTTTTTTGCATAAAAATAGAATATTCTTTACTTTAGGGCACGCATAGCGTTGAGAACAGCCAATACCGTGACGCCCACATCGGCAAACACTGCCATCCACATGGTCGCAAGACCAAAGGCTGCGAGCACCAGCACAGTCACCTTGACACCTATGGCGAACCACACGTTCTGACGGGCTATGGAAAGTGTCCTGCGAGCGATACGGATGGCGATGGCGATCTTCGAAGGCTTATCATCCATCAGCACCACGTCGGCAGCCTCGATGGCAGCATCACTTCCCAGGCCTCCCATGGCAATACCCACATCGGCACGGGCCAGCACAGGGGCATCGTTGATACCATCACCCACGAAAGCGAGGCACTCGTCTTCACCCTTTTCACTGAGAAGATGCTCCACACGCTCCACCTTGTCCGCAGGCAACAGTTCGGCATGATACGCACTCAGATGAAGTTGCCTGGCGACATTCTCTGCCACCTCCTTACGATCGCCGGTAAGCATCACCGTCTTGGCAACACCAAGTGACTGGAGTTGGGCGATTGCCTCGGCACTGTCCTCCTTCACCTTATCGTTGATGACGATATGTCCTGCATACTCACCATCAATAGCCACATGGATAACAGTACCTACACAATGCTCCTCGTGGCAGTGCGGACACTCGTGCCATTTGGCTCCTATGGCATCCATCATCTTCGTATTACCCACACAAACGGCACGCCCTTCCACCTGGGCCTTGATACCATGACCAGCAATCTCCTCTACCTGAGAGATCTTGCAACCATCAGTAGCCTCATCAGGGAAGGCGTCGCGGAGGGCAGCACCAATGGGATGGGTGGAGAAATGCTCAACATGGGCAGCGAGGTGGAGCAGGCGATGCTCATCACAGTGCTCAGGATGCACTGCTGTCACGGCAAACTGTCCATGCGTCAGCGTACCCGTCTTATCGAAGACTACCGTTCCAACCTTCGCCAGTACATCCATATAGTTGGCCCCCTTCACAAGAATACCTTTACGAGACGCTCCGCCAATACCGCCAAAGAACGTGAGAGGCACACTGATGACCAGAGCACAGGGACAGGACACCACCAGGAACATCAGCGCACGATAGAGCCATGTGGCAAAGTTGCCACCAAACAGTGTGGGGACAACGGCCAGGGCCAAAGCAGCAAATACCACCACTGGGGTATAGATACGGGCGAAGCGCGTGATGAAGGCTTCGCTCTGCGACTTATGCTCACCAGCATTCTCCACCAGACTGAGAATCTTCGCTACAGTACTCTCACCAAATGCTTTCGTAGTGCGCACCTTTACGACACCAGAGAGATTGACACAACCTGAGATAATCTCGTCGCCCACCGTCACCTCGCGCGGCAGACTCTCCCCTGTCAGGGCCACTGTATTCAAGGAAGTGTTGCCCTCAGTGATCACGCCATCAAGGGGCACCTTCTCACCAGGACGGATGACGATTGTCTCCCCTATTCCGACATTCTCCGGACTGACAGTTAAGACAGTGCCATCACGCTCCACATTCGCCACGTCAGGACGGATGTTCATCAGATGGGCAATACCGTCGCGGCTCTTCCCCTCCGCGTAGCCCTCGAACAGTTCACCCACCTGGAAGAAAAGCATCACAAAGACTGCCTCAAGGAACTCCGTCTCAGCCCCAGGCAGGAAACCGATGGAGAGGGCACCGATAGTAGCAATAGACATCAGGAGATGCTCATTGAAGGCATCCCCGTGGGTAATGCCCTCCCATGCCTCATGTAGTGTCTCATGACCTATAATTAAATAAGGTACGAGATAGACGAGCAGCAACTGCCACGTCTCAAGGTTAAGGTTCTTCTCGATGAAGACTGCAGCAATCAGCAGCACAACGGTGACAGCAATAAGAACCAGTTGAGATTTCACCCCATGCTCTCCGTGCTCATGATGATGCTCGTGGTGCTCATGACCACAGGATTCACAATGATGATGTGCCATATCTTTACAGTTTTATTAATTTCACGCTGCAAAGATACGGCACATCCGCTGCAACTAAGTTGCAAAGTGGCTATTTTGCGAAAAGTTCGTCGAGGTAAGTATAGAAAGCGGGATTCTCGCCCACCACGACATGCGCCACTTTCCCCTCAGGGTCGATGACCACCTTGGTAGGAAAGCCCTCGATATGGTATTGTTGCATCAGGGCCTGCAACTGGTCGTCTGGACAGCGCACCTGCAACCAAGGCAATGCATGCTCCTCAACAGCAGCCATCCATTTCGCTTCGGAGTCATGGCAGTCAACACCCAAAACCTCCATTTTCTCCTTATGCTTCGCATACGAAGCCTTCAGGGCAGGGAATCCCTTGATGCACCAGGGGCACCATGATCCCCAGAAGTCGAGCACCACATATTTTCCCCTCAGTGACGAGAGTTTCAACGGATTTCCTTGAAGGTCTGGCAGTTCAAAGTCTGGCGCCAATCCAGTTTCAGCGGCAGCCGTTTGCTCAGGTTCAACAGAGGTGGCCTGCGTATCGACAGCCTTCGCACGCTGTCCACAGGAAGCCAACAGCGTCAGCGTCACTGTCAGCAGAGAGAGGGTCAAAATTGCTTTCTTCATCTTCAGTAGTTATTTATTTGGGCTCAAAGATACAATAAAATCCCCGAATAACAAGTATCCGGGGATTAATCTTAACTATTTATAGCATTCGAAGATGCTATCGACCGTCTTTTCAGGCAATTTCCTGGTAAAGAGACTCACCAGCCAGACGACAGGGAAGCCCCCCACCATGGCAATGGCACCACAGTTGATGGGGTTGATGGGATTGCCTATGAGCATATTGACCACCGTAAGGCCAACGCCCCAGATGAAACAAGCCCAGACAGAGGCTGTCGTCACCCCCCGCCAATAGAGACCCAGCATGAACGGTGCCAGGAAAGCGCCAGCCAGGGCACCCCACGAGATACCCATCAACTGGGCGATGAACGTAGGCGGATTCAGGGCGATGAGCAGGGAGATGGCGATGAAGAACATAATCAGCACGCGCATCACGACCACCTTACGACGCTCGATCTTCTCAGCCACGATATCGTCGATCGTACCATCCTCCACCTCTCCAGGCAGCGACTTTTTATCCCTGTAAATCAGGTCGAGGGTCATTGTTGACGAAGAAGTCAGCACCAGAGATGCCAATGTTGACATCGAGGCAGAGAGCACCAGCAGCACCACCAGTGCGATAAGCACATCTGGCAGCGTCACCAGCATCGAAGGTACAATGGAGTCGAAAGCCAACTTCCCGTTGGGCAACACTGGCGGCATGCCAAACAGACGGCCGAAGCCACCAAGGAAATAACAGCCGCCTGCCACGATGAAGGCAAAGATGGTAGAGATGACCGTACCACGCTTGATGGCACTCTCGTCGGTGATCGAATAGAACTTACCAACCATCTGTGGCAGTCCCCACGTGCCAAGGGAGGTCAGGATGACCACACCCAACAGGTTCCAGGGGTCTGGTCCGAACCATGTAGCAAAACCGCCATTCACGTTAGGGTCGGTATCAGAGGGCAAAACCGCCAGTTTATCGACGGCCGCCACCAGTCCACCCTGGATATTGAGCACGGCGATAATCACAGCCAGGATGCCGAAAAGCATGATCACACCCTGGATAAAGTCGTTCATGGCCGTCGCCTTGTACCCCCCAAGGATCACATAGACAGCAGTCAGCACAGCCATGATCACCACACAATATTCGTATGGTATGCCAAATCCCATTTCGAAAAGCGTAGAGATACCTTTATACACACCAGCGGTATAAGGGATCAAGAACACGAAGGCGATGATGGAGGCAGCCACACGGAGACCCTGGTCAGAGAAACGGGTTCCGAAGAAGTCAGGCATGGTGCGCGACTCTATATGCTGTGTCATCAGTTTGGTGCGCCGCCCCAGCACGAGCCAGGCCAGGAGTGAGCCAATGACGGCATTGCCCACGCCAATCCAGGTAGAAGACATGCCATACTTCCAGCCAAACTGTCCTGCATAGCCCACGAAGACGACGGCAGAGAAATAAGAGGTACCGTATGCGAAGGCTGTCAGCCAGGGCCCGACGGCACGACCACCCAATACGAAACCATCCACACTGCTGGCCTGCTTACGGGTATAGAGCCCCACCCCAATCATTACGGCCAGGAAAATGATGGTCAGTGATATCTTGATAATCATAAACTATGAACTTTGAACTATGAATTATGAACTATGAACTAAAACGCCACCTGTACCTGTGCCTGAAGCCAGTCATAATCCTTTGAGGAGATGTTCTCGCCACAGAGACAACGGGTATATTGCAGTTGCAGGCGGCACTTCTTATAAAACCAATATTGCAGCCCTAATGTGAGATTGGTCTGATCCCAGCCATCTACCTTCGTGTTACGGTCAAAGGTCTCACCACTTGCCACGAGGTCGAGAGCATCAACAAGGGGGATACTTGTCGTGACATAACCGCCACGGCTGCCTACATCACCATCCTCACCACCGAGCCACTCGGCACGGACACTGACAGGACGGGCCTCCTTGTATCTGGCGGGGGAATATGGGGCAGACTTATACTCTGCACCTATGCTATAGCGATTGCGCTTGTAGTTGTCGCCAACCTGGACATCCGGGTTCCAGGCTGCCGTACCCACGGCACAGCCCGTGCCCAGATAGCCTGAGGCCACGAAACGCAGACCTGGCATCGGACGCACCTCGAGTTTGGCGATGAAGTCTTTCTGGTTGTTCTGGTCTTTGCGGTTGACACCCTGTCCACTCATCAGGGCAAGTTCATAGTGAAGGAGCCCCTTGGCGAGATCGCCATATATCTCAAGTCCCATGTCACGCCCGTAGTTCACGCCATTCAGAGGGTCCGGCCCCTCACCTGCCAGATAGAGCACGGCCTGCGAATAGACATCGATAAGTTCGAGTTGTGTCGGAGAGAGCGGGTTTTCCATCGAATAGGAATGCTTGAACTGTCCCAGGCGAACGGTCAGGGCATTGTCGTTGGAGATCCTGTAGTCTGTGTAAAATTCCTGAACCACACTTGAGAAATCGTGCATAAACAGGAACGACCAGCGGTCGGTGATACGTGCCTTTGCCCATAGTAGGGTTCGTTTAAGGTTGTAGGCATTGGTGCCTTTCCCATTGGGGTTCTGATACGACCAGCCGCCCTGCGCATAGCCGTTGAGCGTGATGCGACTCGTGAGGTCCTTCAGCCAGTCATTGTCACCATCTTTCTTTTGTTGCCCCATAGCGGCAACACTACTGAACACTGCCAGCATCACCGCCAGTGTCCGAACTTTGCAAGTTATACGTTTCATTTTGTCATAAATTAAAAGAAAATTATAGTTCTTGCGTCGGCAAAAGTACTATATTTCTTTCAAACAGACAAAATATTTCATAAAAAACTTACATCACTTATTGATTTTCCTGCTCTCGATACGCTTGGCACGTGCCTCAGAGGCCGTAGAGAGCCTTCCCTTAAGATACTGTTCGATGACGAGTCCAGCCATCGGAGCAGCGAGATCAGCCCCGAAGCCGCCATGCTCCACATAGACGGCAATGGCAATCTTGGGATCGTTCATAGGGGCAAAGGCGATGAAGGCGGAATGGTCTTCACCTGGGTTCTCGACAGTTCCCGTCTTGCCGCAGATAGGATAGGACGCCTTGACACAGGTGGCCGTCCCCTTCTCCACTGCCAGGCGCATTCCCTCCACCACGGGGCCGTATGCCTCTGGCTTCACTTTCGTATGGCGCTTGGTGAGATAGCGCTGGTTCTTCGTATTCTTATGGATATGGGGCACGAAGTACCAGCCTCGATTGGCGATGGTGACGGCGAGGTTGCAGAGTTGCAGGGGGGTACAGGTCACGTCGCCCTGGCCCATGCCTGCCCACCAGATGGTCTTGCCATCCCACCCGTCCTTATAGCGACGATTCAGATAGTCGGCACCTGCCAGCAGACCGCCCTGTTCTCCTTGTATATCTATGTGCATGGGACCGCCCAGTCCCATCGACTGCATGTAGGAGCGCCATGTGGTGATGGCCTCCTCCTTGGAGTCGTACATGAACTCGTCGTTGATCATCGAGCCAAAGTTCAGGATGAACCATGTGTTACACGACTGTGCCAGTGCTTCTTTGAGATTAAGTGGTGAACGATGCTTGTGGCAACCCACCTTGATATTCCCATCCGTAATACCGCTGTTGCACTCCACCGTGGTCTCTGGCGTGATAATGCCCTCTGAGAGCAGGGTGAGAGCCTGCGCCGTCTTGAAGGTGGAACCTGGGGCATTGGGCCTGCCGATGGCCTGACGCACATCAGCACCCTGTGGCGTGTTAGTGGCGATACAGAGTATTTCCCCGTTGGCAGGATTGATGGCAACCACACTGCCCGTCTTGCCCTTCAGGAGCCGCTCACCCAACTGCTGCAACAGCGGTCTGATGGTCAAGGGCCCATCCGTAGGGAGCGCTTGGGCAGAGATGGTCAGATGCGCCAACAGCCCAAATAATATGCTAAGAGACTTCTTCATCATTTTTCTTTTGTCATTTCACGATCTTCCGTCCGTTCTGGATATAGATGCCACGTGGCAAATCACTCAGTCCGCCCTGATGACGCACACCATGCATATCATAAACGGCATCGTCAATCTGGCGCGCCAACGGTACGCTCTGGATACCATCGGCATCAGACCTCAGGTGGGAGGCAAAGAACTGGCTGTAGTCCGTGCCCCATGTTGCGCTCACGGTGTGGCCGAGGGTCGGATTGGTCAGGAAGGACTTCTCCGCAGAACCCAGATGATTGTAGGCAGCCCAGTTGACATGTGGCGGACAGGTGGCATCTTGAAGGGAGAAGTTCATGAGCACTGGACAGGTGATAAGCGTAGCCAGATTCTTCGTATCGAAATAGGAGAGCATGGTGAACATTTCCTCGTCGCTCATACCGAGGCTCTGCTGCTGTCCTTTTAACACGTTGGCTATCCAGGGGACAAGTTGCAGATAGTATGGGAAATCGCCCAGGAAGGGCACGGCAGGTGCTATCGCATTGATCTTCCCATCGCTAAGGGCAGCCAGGGCAATCGAGAAGGCACCACCCTGACTGGCCCCCTCTGCAAAGATATTCTGAGTCTGTACCTTCTCACGTGTGAAGAGGAAGTCGAGTGCTCGCAGACAATCCATATAGGCGCCACGATAGTACCATGTGTCTTTGTCACCAAAGCCATAGGTAAGCCAGTCGCCATAGACATTGGTATAGGGAGGACGGTTGTTGATGGACTGCCCACGAGTAGATACCACGATATCTATCTGCGAGGGATGGTCATCGCCATCGGGTATCGACAGACCTCCCCCTCCGTCGTAGGCACAGAAATGGAGTACCGCTGGATAGGTGCCTGATGCCGTCGGCTCTGCATAATAGGCACGGACGATACCCTCGCCCGTACCATCAGCCACGGATTTCATCTCCAGCAGATAGACCTTGCGCTGGGATGAACTCTTTTCAGGCACTTCCGTGAGCGTATATTGCGCCTCAACACTGGCAAGTTCCGCCTTGGCTGCATCCCAGAAATCCAGGAAGTCGTCCTGCATATCGCACTCTGTAGCCATGTCCATCGCATCGTAGCCGAAATAGAAAGAGTGGGCCACCTCACCTTCCACCAGCACCGTGGCGTGATAGAAGCCTGGCTGCCAGGCCTCCTCAGGCGTGTATTCAAACTCCTTCCGCTCATCACCTGCGAGTGACTCTGTATAGGTGTAGTCGTGGAAGAAGGTCATCCTGTCGTCGGCAATGCGGACGACGATATCGAAATCGACGGGATCATCTGTGGGATTATAGACGCTGACACGGAACATGGGCACGTCAGGCGAGAACCACATCCAGTCGTTGACCACTGGCACGCTCTTATGCAACTGCGACAACTCGTCTTCCCTAAGGATTTCCACGGCAGTGAGGGTGAAGCCGATACCATCCACGAAACAGCCGTTGGCCGTCAACTCCTCTGCCATCTCCGTGGTCACCTCAATATCCGTGAAGTTTCCCCTCAGTTGGGCGTATGCATCCATACCAGGCACCTCGTTCCAGTTTGCCGTACGGAGCAGCGCCTCAGCACCAGGATGAAGGTCTTTATGATGCAGGCGGACCACCGTTTCCTGAGCAGCACCGTCAAAGCACGCTGCAGGCAGATGCTGGATGACAGACCAGTCGGAGGGAAATACCACACTGCCTATCCATGTCGCCCGCCTGTAGTCAATCTTTCCATGATTCTCAAGGATGTCAACAGCGATGAGCGAGAATCCCTTACCCATGATGATGAGCCCTCCTGACTGGATATCGTCAAGCATAAGACGGTTCACGATGTAATCCACCATGGTCATGCCATTGCTGAGGGCAGTCTCTGGGGCAGCCGCAAGATCCTTCCGATTCCCATTACGCAGGGATATCTGCGGATAGTCAGCCTGACCTGTGAAGATAATGGAGAACCGCAGGGTATCACCCACCTGCAGGTCTGAGAAAGCCTCCGTATCGATGGAGACACTTGCCCCCTCGTTCCAACTGAATGACACATCCCCCTGCCAGATGGTAGTTGCACCTGCCCGTTGCAATGGTACTGCTATCAAGAGCCATAGAAGGATATATAATTGTTTCATCTGCGATATGAGTCTCGCACCAAGAATTGTCTTTTTCATCTTGATAATAAAAAATCGATGCAAAAGTACAAAGAATTTCTCATACGACAATGATTTTCCTTCTAAAAAAAGTATTTACGCCGTTGCGGACATGGTCATAATCCACACCTAAAATGAAGCATATCCACTAATACATTTTTCAATAAA
>AUXO011160052.1_pt1 | contig 13782 bp, 10 predicted proteins | sample 768731 | NCBI WGS metagenome assembly AUXO01 (sample SAMN02715735, study PRJNA202380) | gut metagenome | biome: sheep rumen | host: Ovis aries | place: New Zealand: Palmerston North
TTTTAACTCAATGAGCATCTTCAGAGATGCTCTTAGTAAATGTCAATTGCACAACTAGAAATTATTATTGTCTTCTGAACATGGGTATGATAGCTATCTCAAATTTTGAAACTCAAGGGTTGTGATTAACTATTGGCTGTCTGAATAATGTGTATTTTAATCCATGGTTGCGTTTGATTTTGTTCGGTGACAGCAAAGGTAACCAAAAGGGTTGACACCTGATGTAGGTGGCAGCCCTAATTTTTTGATATGGTGATGTGTTTAACGGACAGTAATAACTAGCAATCAGAAATATACTATCCTCTTTTAGAATGATTGGACCTAAACTTTTTATAGTAGGCTAATAGTCTATCACGAACTGGTTGAGGGGAATAGTGTGCCATAATGATTGTGCCTATGAGGACAAACAAGGCATCGATCCACCATCGGCTAGAGCTGATGAAGACAAATTGTCCTAATAGGACTATGGCTAACACTACAACTGATGATAGCGACACACTGACTTTGAAGTAGCATTTTACTGTTTCAGTCCAGCGGTAAGCAATTAACACTATGTAGGATAGCAGTGATGAGGCAATGGCTCCATTGATGCCATAAGCTGGGATGAGCGTCATGTTAAGAATGATGTTGATAATGGTGGCTAGTAGCACTGACCAAAAAACTCTGAGCGTCTCACGCGAACACTGATAGCCCAACTCGAAATAGGAAGAAATGGCATAGAGGGCGGTTACACAACCTAGGGAAAAGATGTAGATTGAGTTGCTTTGATAGTTTGCACTGACAAGCCAACCATAATTCCATTTGACAAAGAAAGAATAGAGGATAAGAACAATGCCCAGCACAGAGATATAACTATTGAAGACGAGCGAAAAGAACTTATTCTTATCTTTACTATGATATTGCAACAACGCCGTTTCTTGCCATGTCTGATAGAAAATGATAGCAAGCGAGTAAATAACCCCCGAGAACTTAGATGCAACTCCAAAGTTTCCTGTCATTTCAAAGCCGCAGTAATACTTGATAAAAAAACGGTTGCTGCTGTTGATTATCCACCAGCACATTGCTGTCGGCAATAATGGCAAAGAATAATACATGATCCTTTTGCCTAAACTCCAGTCAATGTCTCCCCAGGACAGCCTACGGGCGACAATACCTGTACGGACTTCGATAATTGCTATTGCAGCCAACCGGCCAAAGATATTTGATAGGATGATACCATTCACACCCATGTTGAGCACTGCAACAAGCAAGATGCTGAAGATGGCCACTGCAAATGTTCCCAACAAGCCATTGATAACAAATAATTTGTTGCTCCCTAGACCACGGACAGTCTGGGCATAGACTTCATAGAGTGCCATTGTTACCAGTAGGCCTATGGACTGCCACTGATAAGCTATGTCTGTTAGTGTAAAAACAAATAGGCTGATAAGCAATACAATAGATATGTTAATGCCCAATTGATGATAAACATAATTGAGAACTTTTTCCTTGGTTTTCTCTGAGTTTTCGCCCAACAGGAACCTGAATACACCGTCTCGAAGTTGAGTGGATGCGGCAGGCGTAGCAATCATACAGAAGGTTAGACATAATTCCCAATAGCCATATTCTGCCGGGTCTTTGATAAAGTGCGTGTAGAGCGGTACCAGCAGAAATGTGATTAGTTTTACGCCTAAGATGCCTATAGAATATACTCCAAAGTCTTTCAGAAACTTGCTTCCACGACTTTGGCTATTTGGAGTTGCATGAGTTGTTTTGTTGTTAATCAATATCTTATAATTTGAATGCCTATTATTTAGACTACAAATTTACTTCTTTAATATCATTTCAATCAAGTACAAAACGTTAATGATTGCAAAACTCCGTGTTTTTTATTCGTTTGTCATAGATGTGGATGTACTTTTGGGGATGAGTATGTATTGTCGAATTTCAGTTAAATGTTGCCATACAGACTTACCTTTAGTTAATTTTATTGAAATCTTTGATAGGATATTTGTAATATGAGGATTAAGTAGTAATTTTGTAAGAAATACATGTTAGATATGATGAACCGTTTGGTGTTTTGCCTGATATTGTCATGTTTTGCTTTGACAGGATGTGCTGTACAAAATGCTGGGAGGCTGTTTTCTCAGCCCGGTAATACTTATGTAATAACTTCAACTCTGACAGGGCGGGTTGCTCCTGCTCAAGGTGTTACTTTAGTTTTTAAGGGTACCGGCAAATGTAAGGGTGCACAGATTGTAGGCAACAAAACACGCATCGTTGTCGAGACGCAAAATGTTGTGTTTGAAAACTGTTCGTTCAATGGAACTTTCTGTAATTCGAGCCTTGTTGCCACTAATTTTGGCTGCAGTGACAACTTGACTAAGAAGGCATTTAAGTGGAGTTTTGGAGATGGTGCAGGTAGAACCACTGCTAATACATATAAGTATGTGGCCGCTAACTCAATCAACAACAAGAAAGGGCTAGACATGATTGCTCAATTCTGCTCGGGAAGTAGTGGCGTGTCTATCAAATTTAATGGAAAGTTTTATACTCCAGTAGCTGACTTTGATGGTATAAAGGGGACTAATGTGATGGTCATCAAGAACGCTTCTAAGTTGAATTTGTCGGGAGGTACACTTGTGCAAGGACTAGTGTTCTATAATTGTTCAGATGTGACTATTAATTCAATGAATTTCGTAGGCCAGCACACAATTCACGACTTCCCCATTGTTTATGCTACTGCAAAGGATGATTTTTCTAAAGCCGGTGCCGGATTGAGTACGCGAAATTGTTATAATATTGTAGCCAATCAGTTCGGGGCTTGTGGGCTGGCACCAGAAGGTATCTACATAAAGGTTGATCAGGGGAAAGAATCCCGCAATTTCTTGATAGAGAACTGTGGATTTGAGATGCGTGCCAATGGGGTCATTACTGGTGTAAAAGGACGCACGAACAATATCCATCATATCACCGTCAAAGACTGCAAGTTTTCTCACATCTATTTTCAGCCTGTGGGTTTTCATGGATCATACAATGTCGTAGATGGTATTGAGGCTGAGTATGCTATGCAAGGCTTTGACCTTTCGTCTGGTACAAATAACTCCGTAGTGCGCAACTCAACATTTAAGGACTGCGCACTAGGCCCCAAACAGGAAACACGCGTGACAAAAGATCACGGGCATTACGACAATTATGGTAATAGTGTTGAGAATTGTTATTATCAGATTAATGAGAGATTTAGGACAGTTGGTATCAAGAGGCAGATTTTCTATGCAAGCGAAGGGAAGCCAGGTGATATTTTTCAGATGAATAATATGACATTTGATGTAGACGTAAGTACTCCCATTGAAGGTATTGAGTGTAGGGCAAATAGCCTTAGAATTATTAATTTGAAATTAAACTTGAACCTTCGAGGTGGAAAGAGTATGAGTTTCCTATTCTCACCGAATGGCTCTTCGTCTTATTCTCCTAATATCATTATTGATGGTGCAACAATTGTCTGTAATGCGAGTCTTGACGCATTTGCTAAGTCATCATCAAGTACTAAACTGAACATGCAGATCAACAATCTAATATTGAGTGGAAACGGCAAGATTGATGATGTCGTTTTCCGTGGTCTCAATACATTGCGAATTACTAATAGCCAGTTTAAACTACCATGTAATTATTTTACGCAACTCACTCCAACTGTCACTGTGGGTCATTCAAGCATTGACAATGTGAAGCGAATTGCATTCTACCCTGCAAACAGGGGTAGTGATAATTATACATTTGAGGTCTATAACTCAAAGATTACAGCAAGGACTGCATTGTTCTGGGCTGCCAACAGCAATAAGTATACAGTTAAGGCTTCTGGAAACACGATCGAGGCTGGATCAGTATTGACGTTTGACAAGAATGTTAGTCAGGGCAATATAGATGTTTCCAGTAATGATATCAACGTTCTGGGAAAGGTGGCGTTCAGTGGAATAAAAAATGTGCCATCATCACAGTGCGCATCAAAGATTGAGGGCAATACGATGCGATTGTCTAGGGGGACGGTAATTTTCGATTCACAGGCGTCTGCATTCAAGAACTCAACTGTTACTGCTAAAAATAATGTAGTTAGGTAAATAATATAAATTTGTCTTAGTGAAAAAGAGTATAACCATAAATAATATCAAGATTTATCCCTTTAGTTCCGATCAGGAACTAATCAGTTTTGTAAACGAACATAAGGGCATCTTGGTCGCAATTAATGCTGAAAAGATTTTACACGCTAATGAGCAGACACGTGTGATCATTAACAATAATATTGGATACTGTGATGGAGCAGGCGCCATGATTGCACTGAGGCACAAGGGGGGCGTTAATGCCGTGAAGATAGCTGGTTGTGACCTGTGGCATAAGATTGTTGAAACATTTCATGACCATAAGTCATTTTATCTTATCGGTGGAAAACAGCAGGTAATTGAAGAAACTGTGGACAAATTGAATGCCGAGTTTGAAAATATTATTATTTCTGGATTTCGTAATGGTTTTTTTAAGGATGCCAATGAGGAGCAGGAGTTGATTGAACATATAGCGCAGTGTAAACCAGATGTGGTCTTTGTCGCAATGGGTTCTCCTAAACAGGAGTTGCTCATGGAACGTATGCAAAAAGTACATCCTAATGCCATTTATCAGGGATTAGGTGGCAGCTTTGATGTTTATACTGGTCATGTAAAGCGCGCCCCGCAGTGGTGGATAAACCATAACCTAGAGTTTGCATATAGACTTTTTAAACAGCCTTCTCGCATTAAGAGGCAAATCCACTTGTTGAAGTTTTTCTGGTGGATTGTGAAGGGGAAAATCTAATTGGCGAATTTGCCTATCTGAAAATTCTGTTGTAACTTTGCAAAGTTTTGTATAACAATATATAACTTATATTTTTGGCAAAATGCTTGAGGTCTTCAGGAGCCAAATGGCTCATGGCCAATTACTACAATTTATATTATGTTTGAAAATTTATCTGAGAAACTTGAGAGATCCTTCAAGGTCCTGAAAGGACAAGGAAAGATTACTGAGATTAATGTCGCTGAGACACTCAAGGAGGTGCGCCGGGCATTGCTTGATGCCGATGTGAACTTCAAAGTGGCAAAGCAGTTTACCGATACGGTCAAGGCTAAAGCTCTGGGACAGAATGTGATTAATTCGGTCAGTCCCAGTCAGTTGATGGTCAAGATTGTGCATGACGAACTCACTCAGTTGATGGGTGGTGAGCAGGCACCGTTTAATGTGACTGGCAATCCAGCCATCATCTTGATGTCTGGTCTGCAGGGTTCTGGTAAGACAACCTTCTCTGGCAAACTGGCTAACAAACTGAAGAAAGAAGGCAAGAATCCCATTCTTGTCGCGTGCGATGTCTATCGTCCTGCCGCAATTGATCAGTTGAAGGTGTTGGGTGAGCAGATACAAGTTCCTGTATACTCTGAGCCTGACAGCAAGAATCCTGTGCAAATCGCACTGAATGCTATCGGTGAGGCCAAGCGCACCGGTCGCGACATCGTCATCGTCGATACTGCGGGTCGTCTGGCCATCGACGAGCAGATGATGCAGGAGATAACAGCCATCAAGCAGGCTATTAATCCTAATGAGACCCTCTTTGTGGTTGACTCGATGACAGGTCAGGATGCGGTCAACACTGCCAAGGAGTTCAACGATCGTCTTGACTTTGATGGTGTTGTGCTGACCAAACTTGATGGCGACACACGTGGTGGTGCGGCTTTGTCAATACGCTCGGTTGTAAATAAGCCCATCAAGTGGGTGGGTACTGGCGAAAAGATGGAGGCAATCGACCCGTTCCGTCCTGCCGGTATGGCCGACCGTATTTTAGGTATGGGTGACATCGTCTCGTTTGTCGACCGCATGCAGCAGCAGTATGACGAAGAGGAGGCCAAGAAACTGCAGAAGAAGATTGCCAAGAACCAATTTGACTTTAATGATTTCTTGCACCAGATAGGCCAGATCAAGAAAATGGGTAATCTCAAAGATTTGGCATCAATGATACCTGGTGTTGGTAAGGCAATCAAAGACCTGGATATCAGCGATGATGCATTCAAAGGTATTGAAGCAATCATCTATTCGATGACACCCTATGAGCGCTCACATCCCGAGGTCATGAATGGTAGTCGCCGTCAGCGCATAGCACAGGGCAGCGGAACCAGCATCCAGGATGTCAATCGATTGCTCAAGCAGTTTGAGCAGACGCGCAAAATGATGCACATGGTTAGCACCACCAAGAATCCGCTTAAGATGATGCGCGGTCAGCGTCGTCGTTAAATGTTCCGATATCACAACTCGTAAAAACCTAGTAAGAATGCAGATAATAGACGGAAAGCAAGTCTCGGCTCAAATCAAGCAAGAAATTGCTGCCGAAGTTGAAAGAATCGTTGCCAACGGAGGCAAACGCCCTCATCTTGCGGGTGTATTGGTCGGCCATGACGGTGGCAGTGAGAGTTACATGAGTTCAAAGGTCAAGGCCTGTGAACAGTGCGGTTTCAAGTCGTCGCTCATCCGATTTGAAGAGGATGCGACCGAGCAAGAATTGATTGATACTATCGAACGACTAAATCATGATGATGATGTTGATGGATTCATCGTCCAGTTGCCTTTGCCCAAACACATCGATGAACAGCGTGTCATTGAGGCTATCGACTATCGCAAGGATGTTGACGGATTCCATCCTATCAATGTGGGACGTCTTTCCATTGGCCTGCCATGTTTCCGTTCAGCCACACCATCGGGCATCCTCATGCTGCTCGAGCGTTATGGTATAGAAACACGTGGCAAGCACTGCGTGGTCATTGGGCGCAGCAACATAGTTGGAAAGCCGGTGGCAAGCATGCTCATGCAGAAGGCCTCACCTGGCAACTGCACAGTGACAGTTTGTCACAGTGCAACTCCTGATATTGCCAGTTTCACTCGTCAGGCCGATATCTTGATTGCAGCGATGGGCAAGCCTGGCTTTGTCACCGCCGACATGGTCAAGGATGGGGCTGTTGTTATCGATGTGGGCACAACGCGTGTCGTCGACGAGACTCGCAAAACTGGATGGAGGCTTTGCGGTGATGTTGACTTCGACAACGTCTCGCCCAAATGCTCGTTTATCACTCCTGTGCCTGGTGGAGTTGGTCCGATGACAATTGTTTCGCTCATGAACAATACTCTGCTGGCAGCAACCAAGCAGATTTATCACTAATTTAAATATCAATGGCCTGGACTTTCATGCAGGAAGTCTAGGCCTTCTTTTCTCTATAAGACCTTATGCATCTGCTCAATATCTTATTGTTGTCGCTCGTGTCGCTGCTGCAAGGTGGCAGTACAGCCAATCTAGTGTTCTTCGGTGATGCCATGCAGCACGCACCTCAACTCACAGCTGCCCGGCAAGGTGATGGGTCGTACGACTACTCACCATGCTTCCGTTATGTCGAGGATGACATTCGTTGGGCCGATTATGCAGTGGTCAACTTGGAGTGCCCATTGGGTGGCGCGCCCTATACGGGTTATCCTGCTTTTAGCGCGCCCGACAGTTATGCCAAGCAGTTATTTAAGTCGGGCTTTGACCTTTTCTTAACTTCCAACAATCATTGCCTGGACAGACGAGACAAGGGGTTGCGGCGTACCATCGCCGCACTCGACTCGTTGGGGATTCCGCACATTGGTACATACTCCAATCCTTTGGCGCGTCAACAGCAGATGCCCTTTATCACGACCATCAAGGGCATCAAGTTTGCCATGTTCGACTATACCTATGGAACCAATGGAATCCCAGTGCAAGGTGACGCTGTAGTCGATCACATCGATCGCGACCTCATGATTAGAGACTTTCAGCAAGCGCGTGAGCGAGGTGCGCAGGTCTTGTGTGTCAACCTGCATTGGGGCATAGAATATCAGTTACAACCTGTTGAGAGTCAGCGCTCGTTAGCCGACTTCCTGATAGACCAAGGTGTGGATCTCATCATTGGTGGGCATCCACATGTTGTTGAACCCATGGAGATTCGACATAGCGAAAAGTATAACAAAGATGTCTTGCTGGTCTACAGTCTAGGTAACTTCATCAGCAACCAGCGCGATATCGACAGCCGTGGCGGTGCAATGGTCAAGGTTTCGGTGACCATGGTGGGAGGTAAGCCTCTGGTGCATGATGCGAAATACAAACTATTCTTTGTACAGAAACCCAGTTACCGAGGTGAAAACTATGTGGTCATTCCGGAGAACCGTCCCGAACTCATTCGTCCGGACTCAAAGAATGAGTTTAACCGTTTCATGGACCGTGCTCACTCACTTGTGATGACCAAAAATATTAATGTGCCTCAAGAATGATGGATTATCTCCACTCAAATGTGGCAACAATAGGGTAGTGGTCGCTGTGAGGCACCCTATGGCACTTAAACGAGGTGGCACTGAGGGTTCCACGATACAGAATATGGTCGATGTGGAATAGCATCCGATGGTCGTTAAAAGTGCTCAGGTACCCTGTATAACCCTCGCGGAACGAATCGTGCAGGTCATCACCCATGATGGTGCGATAAGCGTATGACTGGGGCACGTCGTTAAGATCGGTACACAATATCACATTTGCGGGACTTGCATCCAGTGAGTCCCGCAAATTTTTGCTTTGGTGCTCACGGGTAGTGAAAGCATGCTCCATTTTGCGATATAGTCGTCCAGGAACATTGACATTGTAGATGGCACTGTCCAAAACCCTCCGTTGATCATCATCGAGTTGAAATGAGGCCATGTAAGCACCGATGATGCGCAATTGGCGATGGTCGGGCAACTGAATGTCATATGCATAGCGGTTGGTTGATTTAATCACATACGGGAAATATCGATATGAATGCTCTGCGCGAGCAAGTGGATGGCATCTGAATGGATGCTTTGATAACATCTCGACACCATCATATCGGCTGCGAGTGCGATAAGGGTAGTGCGTTTCTATCTCCGATAGCCAGGGAGCGATTGACTTGAACTCATCATATCCCAGACCCCGAGTGTCAGGTTGGATGAGAATCACAAAGTCGGCATCTTCGTCTAGCACAAGTTGCATGGCTGGATGCAAGTGAGTTGTGTCGGTCCACAGCGAGTCACTGAAGGCTGCCACATTGTAACTCATCACCTTGAATATCTTGGTTGAGTCGACTTCGGCATGATGGATATTGACAGGAAAGTTAGAACTAAGGCTAGGCCATGTGGCAAAAAGAGCCAATGTCGTCATGATGGCTAACTGCCATTGGCGTCTGACAATCCACACAATGCACAGCAGTGTTGACAAAATAGCGACAATTGGGTAGGCTAGAACCATTAATGCCGGAATTGTGCCAAATTGCGATGGAGCCAGCCAGCCGCCATAACCAGACACTAGCAAAATACTCGCAACAATGATCGTCATTGCTGCACACCATCTGCTATGCTTTAGCCTTGACATCAGTCAAGCATATTCAAGAACTGCTCGGAGCACCACAATTGCCACTTCTGATTGCCAGTCAGAGCATTCATCTCGATGTCTGAGCGGAATTCAGGGCGTGTAGGGCCAGACCAATCCTTAAATATGGCTTCGACAGGTCGAGGCATCGGTATCTTGAAGGGAATCTCAAGATCGGGATAGCGTAATGCAAACAGTTCTCTAACCAGATACTTAGGTTCGCCGTTGCGCACACGATTCAAGTCGAGCGCATCACGCATGATCATCCGTGCATAAGGGTCATAGTAGGGTAGTCCAGCCTCACCGAAAGCATTCCAGTAAGACCCGGAACTCTCGACCGAGAACACTTCGTCCATGAAGGTCATATAGTCAATCTTATCTTCGGGCTGACGATATTTTTCATAGAGGCCATATACACTCATATCTGGATTAGACAGCACGCGCTCGGGCTCGAGGAATGTGTAGCGTTTCACAAAGTCGTCATAGTTCCAGTCACGCGAGATGAGTTGGTCCATGCCACCGAAGATCAGGTCGGCGCTCTCGCCAACAAGAACCAGCTCAACACCATCGGCTTTAGCTGCCATCGCGGCTTTATAAATCTGAGGCTCAATTGAATGTACTGGTGCGCACTTGCGCTTCATCACAATGGGAGTGTATTGTTTATAGTCATCAAAGTTAATGTCAATCAAGTGATGAACCAGTCCCAGTTTTTCACAGTATCTTTTGGCTCGTTCGATGTCGGCATCGAAGACTCCGCTCTGGCTGGTTGTAAAGGTATAGGCATGACTACCGGGGTGCAGATAACTTGCCACGATGGCGCTGTCCATGCCGCCTGACAGGAGGACACCTATTGAATTGTACTTGCCATATAGTGAGTCGATTTGCGATTCAATATCCGTATTCATCTCTTGAGCCGAGCCCACTTTAATGCGCTGGCTGTCAGGAAGTGGTTTGAAATTCACATGCTTCAATCCATTCGCAAACTCTATTCCTTCGTAACATATATATCGATAGGCGATATACGAACTCAAGCAAAAATCTTTGTTGACCATAGTGTTATCTGATTATTTGACATCTTCTAGGTTGTGACCGCGCACAGCGTGTAATGCTTCGTTGATGCGTGTCGAGGATATGCCTTTGGTGTATGGGAAATAGACTATCCTAATTCCAGCCTCGGCAAACTCTTTTTCATATTGTTGCCATTTTTCTGTACCGTACCAATCATCACCGACAAACAGAATCTGGGCTCCCAGTTTCTTGCAGGCAGTGAGTTTGTCCATATCGTACTGGGGAACTGCTGCGTCAACATACTTGATGCTGCGCACAATCTCGATGCGATCCTCAAACGGAATCATCGCTTGCTTGCCTTTGTAACTAACCAACTCGTCAACTGTCACACCGACAATCAACTTGTCGCACATGCCCTTAGCATTCTTCAACAGGTTGAGGTGACCCACATGAAACAAGTCGTAGACCCCAGTTGTGTATCCTATTGTCATTTTCTTTCTTTTTGTTTTTTCAAGCCACAAAAGTACGGATTTCCGCTTAATTCGCCAAACTTTTGAATGCCAAAACAGGCAATTCTACTTTTTTGCGGTTGTGAATTTTGACAAAATCAAGTTTTTCTGTAATTTTGTGCCGTTATGGCTAGTTTTAGCAAAATAGTCCAGAAGGGATGCCGATACATCTACTTGCATGCGTGGCAATACCATGCAATAGAGCGAGTGCATCGGCGACGAGTTGAGATGGTGAGACAGCGGGGCAATGCTCGTGTGGTCATCCTGGCCATGAGTGTTCCCATGTGGAAGTATCAGCACCTCTATGAGGCGCTGCAAGATGACAGCCGATTTGAGGTTACCATTGTCATTTCGCCCAGCATCGACTATGATCTGGAGCAGCAGACGCGTGATGTCAAGGCTCTACGTCAATATTTTGATAATAGGCATATGCCCTATGTCGACTTTGATTTGACAGGGGCTAATGCACCCTTCGATATCCGCAGTCAGATTGATCCTGATATCATCTTCTATCCTCAGCCTTATGAGAATCTGCTGGTGCCACAGCACGATTGCCTCAATTTCTATGACAGGTTGCTGTGCTACTATCCTTACGCGTTTATGACTGGTCGTGGCAAGTTCTCTTACGACTTCCACTTTCACAATTTAGCATGGCGCTTGTACTATGCTAATCAAGAAATTAAGCATGAAGCCGAAGTCACTGCTGCTAACAAGGGGCGCAATGTGCGCGTTGTAGGACATCCCAACGGTGATGATTTCGCGCTATGGAGCGGAAGTGATCCTTGGCGAGTAATGAGTGACGGTAGGCCTCGCAAGCGCATCATCTGGGCACCACACTTCTCATTTAATGACAAGTTCGGCCAATTGCCACGGGCCAATTTCTTGTGGATGGCTCACTTCATGCTTGACTTGGCTCAGCGTTACAAAGAGTTTATACAGATAGCCTTCAAGCCTCATCCGCGATTGCTTACAGAACTCTACGCACATCCCGAGTGGGGAAAAGCCAAGACCGATGACTACTATCAGATGTGGGATGAGATGGAGAATACACAACTTGAGACAGGTGGCTATGTCGATCTGTTCATGAGCAGCGATGCCATGATTCACGATAGTGGCTCATTTGTCATCGAGTACTTTTATACCCACAAACCTGTTATGTTTGTTTCGCGAGACATTAATCATTTCCTCACGGGACAGACCGATTTGTCACGTGAGGCTTTCGCTCAACTCTACATTGGCAAAGATGAGCGCGAGATGATGGACTTTGTCGATAATGTTGTGTTGGGAGGCGAAGACCCGATGAGGTCGCAACGCATGGACTTCTACAATCGTCATTTAATGCCACCTAATGGCAAGACGGTGGCTCAGAATACACTCGATGATTTAGTACATTCCCTTGGGCTCTGTAACGATGGCCGGTGACTTGAAAGAAAAGACGGTGCGTGGAGTCGCTTGGAGTTTTGTCGAGCGATTCTCGGTGCAGGGGGTGACATTCATCCTCGAGTTGATTATTGCCCGCATTGTAGGCCCCGACAGTTTCGGGCTCATTGCCATGTTGGCAATCTTCATGTCTGTCTCGCAGGTGTTTATTGATGGCGGATTTTCCAGCGCACTCATTCAGAGGCAAGATCGTAGCGAAGCTGATTTCTCAACGGTTTTCTATATCAACATCGGCATCAGCATATTGATATATCTGTTGCTGTTCATGTCGGCACCATTAATTGCTGCTTTTTTCGAGCAACCCATTTTGATGTCCATCACACGGGTTTATTCGATTAACTTGGTCATTAACTCATTGGTGGCGGTCAATAAAACCAAACTCACCATAGCAGTCGATTTCAAGACTCAGTCCAAGATTTCATTCCTTTCGGCTCTGTTGTCTGGTTTGGTCGGTGTGGCACTGGCATTTCTGGGGTGGGGCGTTTGGGCAATTGTTTGGCAAACACTAGTCTGCGCTATAGTCAATGTGGTGTTGAGTTTCTACTATGTCAAGTGGGTGCCACGTGCCAGTTTTTCGTCCGACTCGTTCCATCGTCTATTTGGATTTGGCTCCAAACTATTGGTTGCCAATCTGATTAGCGCAGCCTATGCAAAGATCTACGATGTGGTGATAGGCAAGAAATTTTCGACAACCCAATTGGGATTGTATTCCCGTGCCGATAAGTTTAACCAATTTGCCAGTAGCAATATTAGTGGTATTTTGCAGCGTGTTTCATTCCCGATATTAAGTGAGATTCAGGACGATGACTCACGGTTGCTTGGTGCTTATCGCAAGTATCTACAGATGTCGGCACTGGTGGTCTTTCCCGTTATCATGGGGTTGTGTGGCATTGCAAGGCCGCTGATTCAGATATTGCTGGGACAAGAGTGGATGGGATGTGTGCCACTGCTTCAGATTCTCAGTTTTGCCTACTTGTGGGATTGTGTGGTCATTGTCAATCTCAATCTCATTTATGTCAAGGGGCACTCCGACTACGTCTTGCGTCTCGAGGTCATCAAGAAGTCAATTGCTTTTGCCATTCTGTTTGCCACACTCCCATTTGGATTGACTGTCATCTGCCTGGGGCGTGTGCTGTATGCACTCGTGTCATTCTATTTGAACACCTATTATACTCGCAAGTTGCTTGGCTATGGGTTCGTCACACAGTTGCGCGAACTAGCACCGCTCATTTTATTGGCAATCATTGTGGCAGCTTTAGGATGGGGTTGCAGTTGGCTCTTCGATAATGCTTGGTTGGCGCTGGGCTCGGCGTTGATCGTTTGTCCCATTGTCTATGTTGCAACTTGTTGGGTAATGAGGTTGCCTGTGTTTGTTGAGTTCTGTCAACTGGCACGAAA